>Ga0207676_10000170_pt1 | contig 56793 bp, 91 predicted proteins | sample KBSSwiS72_FD_184307 | JGI IMG/M metagenome (GOLD analysis project Ga0207676, IMG submission 184307) | Switchgrass rhizosphere microbial communities from Kellogg Biological Station, Michigan, USA - KBS Switchgrass S7-2 (SPAdes) (version 2) | ecosystem: Host-associated > Plants > Roots >...
CGATCTGCCGGCGCACGTCACGTTGACGAAGTAGTCGATCGACTCTTTCAGCGTTTCGGCTTGGTGCGCGGCGCGATCGGTTGTTCCGAGCTCCATGTCGCGGAGTCGTTGGCTGGCGACTTTCTTGTCACCCGTCCGCGTCGATTCCCGGCACCGATTGCCGTCCCGGTCGTAGTAGCACGCGTAATAGATGTCGCCGCGTTTGTAGAGCTTGCCCACGTCTGCTCCTTGAGCTTCGAGTCGATGTACCGTTCCACGGCGAGCTCGGGGACCACAAGCCGTCCGCCGATGTGTCCGACGATTGACATCTCCTTGACAAGGCGATAAGCCGTCCGCCTCGAAGTGCGCAGGCGCTCGGCGACCTCGTCGATCGTCAGCAGTCGGGATCGGGCGGACGCGGAGCTCACTGCCTCGACCTCAGCTCGTTCGCCCGTTCAATGATGTCAACGAGCCAACATACCGACCCGTCAGCGTAGTGAACCTTGACGCGGCAGAGCATGTCGTCGTGATCCATGCCCGAGACGGCATCGACGATGATGCGTTCGAGCTCGGCGAGCTCGTTGGGGTTCCCGTCGAGCGCGCCGTACCGGCCCCATGCGTGGCGTTTGATCTGTCCGCGCTCCATGAGGCGGCGGAGTGCCTTGCGGAGCGTCCAGGGGTTGATCGCGAGCGTCTCTCGGAGCTCGTCCGGCGAGAACACTCGATGCGGGTGCTCGTCGATGAAGCGGCGGATTTGCTCGATCATCGTCATCGCGTGCGCCTCAGCCTGCGCTCGGCACGCCGCTCGCGTGCACGGTAGTTGCGCTCGTAGCGAGCGCGCTCCTCCGCGTTGATTGCGCGGACACTGCCCGGGTCCTCGCTCGAGAACGTGCCATCGAGCCAGCACAACAAGAGCGACCACGAGCCATGTGGCGTCAGCGCGATCGCCGCGATGCGTGCAGCCGACCACTGCATGCGACCGCGATGGCGACCGGCCGGCGCTTCGACCCAGGAGCCGATCATGGCCACGCCTCGGGCTCGCGCGTGAGCGGGATAAACAGCTTCCCACGAGCGAGCGGGTGCAGCGGATAGCCTTCCTTCGTCGAGCCGAGTCGCTCGAGGCGGATGCCCTCATTTGCAAGCATCGAGCGCACGAACGCGCCACGGCCCCAGCGGTGCGCATGGTTGCCCCACGCTGCGATCACGCGCGATGCGCCGCGACACGCCGCGAGGATCTCGGCGTCATTATCGGGCCCGTCGCCGACGTCGCCGCCAGCATCGAGGCCTCTGGGATCCGTCGAGCGCAGCGCGAAGATGTTGACCACCTCGAGCACATCAGCGCCCCAGCGGTCGGCGAACCGCCGACACTTATCGACCGTCGGATCAAGCTTGAATGCGTCCGCTGTGCTGGGGTTGAGCATCACGAACACGACACGCCTGATCTGCGGCATTAGGTACGGCGAGAAACCGAGCTTCGCGGCGTCGAGCTCGCGCGTTGTGATGAGGCGCCCGAGCCGGTAGCGCATACGGCGGTCATCCGAGAACCGAGCCCAGCCGGTTCGATCATAGCTGTGCTCGTCGATCACAGCTTCGCGACCTCCACCGACGGAAACAGCTCGCGTAGATTCTCAAAGCATCCGCGGACGAGCTTCGCATTGAAATCGACTGCAGCCTTGAGCGTGCCGAGCTGGACTCCGATATCGGCGAATCCGCCATAGTTAGCTCCGGCCTCCACGGCGCGCTCGATGGTGGTCTCGAGATCGCGCGCAGCCTTGTCGAGCATGTGCAGCAACACGCCAAGACCGATACGCTGGTTCCGCGTCATGGCTCCTTACTCCTAGCGATCTCGCCGGGCCACAGATGGCCGGGCTTTGGATCCTGCCGATAGCCGGGGCATTCGTGATCGCAAAGGCTGTTAGCCATCTCGAGCGGGGCCGAGCGGCCGAGCGGCTTCTTGCGCATGCGGCATACCGAGCATTCCGGCATCGCCTCACATGCTTCCGTGCAGTTCTCGTCGATCAGTCCACTCATGGCTCAACCTCTGGCTCGCAGCCCTCGTGCACGTAGCCATCCTCGAGCAAGCGCACGCAATCCATGTATCGAATGCGCTCGCCGCAGCCGATGCAGACCACGCTCCGGCGCTCCTCGCCGTCGTACCCGAACACGGGCGGTAGCGGCGGCGGCTCGTCACAGCGGCCGCACCGCGCGTTAGGAGCGCACGTGCATGGCTTCATTGTGTTGCATCCACCCATTGACGGCCCTCAGACTCCATGACGCGCGCGCACTCGAGCGCCTCGACGATTTGCTCGTCAGTCTCGACGTTCTTGCCGAGACGGATCCGCTCTGCGACCCAGGCGCGAATCGCGACCGGCGCTGCTGCGTCTCGGCTGAGCAGCACGAACACCATTTCATCAGGATGCGCGTGCTGCATGCACGTGTGCTCTCTGGATAGCTCGTCTCGCTTTCTCACGGCTCCTCCGTCGGGTTGCATTCATGGATCGAAACATCTGGTGCGCCGAGCTCGACCAGCGCTCGCACGCACTGCTCGAAGCCATCCGCGGCGAGCTTGTCGATCTCGACGCCCATCTGCTCGTTCACGATGTGCTCGCGCATGGTCGGCGTGAGGAATGGGTGGGAGCTGAGAATCTTTTGCCCGGTGGCGAAGCCGAGAATCTTGTGGAACCGATCGGCGAGCTCGCCGAGCAGCTTGATCTGTTGCTCGTTCGTCACGCCTGCACCTCGTGGTCGGCCTTGATCGAGCCTCGACTGATGATGCTGTTGACCATCCATTCGTAGCCGCAGAAGCCGTCGGACTTCCTGAGGCGCTCACCCTTCGTTAGGCGCCGCGCCGTAACGACCGCGCACCAGCCATCGGCCCACGCGTACGACCACGAGCGCTCCTTCCGAGATGGCCCTTCGAACAGGAGCGAGGCCTGCGCCTCGGATACCGACTTGACGATCGTGTAGTTCTTATCGTCGCCGGACCATTTGCCGTTCCACGTGTTACGGCCCGGCATGGTGAGCTTGAACTCGATCCGGATCATGACGCTCCAATCTCGAACACTCGTTCGAGCTGCAGTGGCCATCCGCGCGTCAGCAGTGCACGGCTGCGTAACGCGCCGATGTCGTTCACAAGAGCCTTCGTATTCGGATGCTTGCCGAGCAACTCGGCGAGCTCGCTGCGGTCTGCCTTGCCGAGCTGGCGAACGGCATCGATGATGCGCCGCTGCGATGGCTTGAGCGGACGCATGAGCAGCTCGCGCACGGCTTCTCGTGACTCAGGCATCCGCACATGCGCTGCACGGCGCCCGGTGTCGGTAAGCGCGAAGCCCTCGACGAGCCCGGCTGTGCGCAGCGAGCCGAGGTTATTCACGTACGACTTGCTGTTCGGATGCGTGCCCAGCCACGCCGCCAGCACGCCGCGCGTGGACTCGATGTCGAGCCGCTCGAGGGTTGCGAGCGTGTCGAGGATTCGCTGTTGTGCGGGCGACCATGCACCATCCGGCATCGGTCCGCGAGGCACACGGATCTGATGCTTGCCGGCATGCTTGGCGACCTTGCCATCCTTGGCGAAATGCTCGGCAGCGATCGCACGGTTCGACTTGCCGTTCGGCCTTTGCCTGATCGCGATGACCGTCTTGATGTCGTGGATCGCCGCCTCGACGCGCTTGCCCGCCTCGCTGACCGGATCGAGTAGGCCGGCAAGCGTGCTGATCATTCGGCCAAGCGTGCCGAGCATCTCGTCGCTGACAACCGGGACCTCGACAACCTTCTCGACGGTCAGCACGCGCTCGGCGCCGATGAATTTGAGCTTGCTTTCGAGCTCCGCGATACGCGCGCGAAGCGCCTTGGGATCGTCTTGCTTCACGCGTTCGACCGTGGAGGCGATGGTCTTGCCGAGCCGGGCAATATCGACGGGCGCGAGCACCTTGGGCGTGGATGCGCGCTCGCCAGCCTTCGGCGTTCGTCCGCTGTCGAACGTCTTGCGGCGGCGGATCGTGACCCGCTCGAACAGATCGACGGCGGGCGCCCACAGCCACGCGTCGCCGATCGGCAGCGACGGCAGCGATGTCATCATCCGCTTGGCCTCTTTCTCGTCAGCGTGCACTGCCACCCAGTCATCGATCGCGCCAAGATCCTTGGGATGGCTCATGCGCAAGAGCGTGAGCATGTCGACTTGCGACAACACGTTCTTGTTGAGCACCTGCGGACGCTGCGTGATCAGCGTGCAGCCGATGCCGCGAATGCGTCCGCGCCGCACGATGTCCTCGGTCGCGCCGAGCACGCGGCCCTCGTCAACGCCGAACGTGCGTTGCGGCGCGACGACGTCGGCCTCGTCGATGAACAGGTGGAGCGCGTCGCGGTTCTTACGATAGAGCGTTTCCATGAACGCCGCCATGAAGCGCAGCGACTCGCCCTTGCGAAACAGCGAGAGGTCGAGGATCGCTGAGAAGTGCTCGGCCGCGATCGCGTCCGCGATGACCTCGCCGGCGGTTGCTTCGAGCGGGACATCGGCATGCTCGCCGCCGAGAATCGCGATCGAGTAGCCGCTCGACTTGCCGTCTGCCGACGAGCGCAGCCCGTGCCACGCGCCGGTAGGATCGATGACAACGATCTGCTGTCCGGCTTCGAGCAGTTCCTCGGCCTGGACGCTCGCGGTGTAGCTCTTGCCGCTGCCCTTCTTGGCGAGGATGGCTTGCGTGCTCGTGATGAAATCGAGCGGCAGCGAGACGGTCTTGGAAATCTTGAGCGTCATCGCGCACGCCCCTTCCCGCGCAGCTCGGCGATGCGCTCGCCGACGGGAACGATGTATGAACATGATGACGGATCGCCGTTGGCCTCCTCGGCCAAGTCGCACGCCTCCCTAAGCTCGCGGCGCGTCCGCACCAGTTCGGAGGCGAGCTCGTAGGCGAGGGATTCGACGTCAGTGCGATAGACCGTCGCCTGCGTGAGCGCGGGCTGTAGTCCAAGCTGCATCGCCTCGTCTTTTTCGACAGAGCGCACGATGTCACGCGCAAGCTGTTGCGTCGCGAGACGATCGGCAGGCGTCGGCTGGGCGAGCTTACCCATTGGAGCGCCTCCATTCGTCACGCTGCGGGCACGTCACGAAATGAGTGATGCGTCGTTCGCGACCGAGCCGTGCATCCTCGGCGGTGTATGCGTGCGTGCGGCCGTTGACGAAGGCGAGATTGCCGTTCGCCGCTGGCTCGATGTCGAGCGGGATCGATTTGCCGCTGGCGGTGGTCGCCCATTCGATATCAGCGCCGCAGCTGTTGCACCTAGCCATTGCGACGCTCCTTGGCCTCAAGCTCAGCCGCCGGATCGGGCTGGTACATCTTGATCGCGATAACCACATGCGTGTGAAGGCACGCGCGGCAGTACGGCGATTGAAACGAGAACTCAGTCCGCCAGTGTGCGGGCATCGAATCGGGATCGAATTCCACCTTGAGAACGCCCTCGCTTGGCCTGTGACAACCCGCGCATGGAATCGGTGGATCGGGCTCGCGCTCCACTTTCTTTTTCTTTTTCTTCACCGTCCACCTCCGATCGCGGCGAGCACGCGGCCGATGTTCGTGCGCAGCTCCTCGGCGCGTGCCGGGATCAGCCTCACCGCGACGTCATGTTGGAATTCGTCACGCACGTACAGCTGAACAGCGGCCCCGTGCGAGTCCGACCGGCGCAGCTCGTACCAGCTGCCGTCCTCGAGCTGGACGGACATCCCGCCCGACGGCGTGACGAGCTCGGACGGCTCGAAGCGCGGCGCCGGGCCGGTGTCGGGGAGAGGCACAAGCATCGAAAGCGGCGCGGCCGAGCGCAGGTGCGCAGCGAGCGACTCGTGGATCGCCTGCGTCTCGTGCGGGTATTTCTTCGCGTGCTCCTTCGCCGCCTCGAGCGCAGCTGCGAACGTGCGCATCAGCGCGCGCCCGCGATCGCTCATCGTGGATGCGCTAGCCACCATGGTCAGGCAATCCCCTGAGCGTTTCGATCATGTTCGCCGCATCCCACTTGCTGAACGGTTCGGGCCATTGCCCATCACGCTTGATGGGTCGGCCCTTTTCCTCCGCGATACGGACGATGAGGTTTTTCTGTTCTTCAGTTGCCGGCTCATCCATGAACTCGAAGCCGGGGACCGGGAAATTCTCGTGCTCCATTTTGTCCTCGTGCACCGTCGAGGATTCGAACCCCGAGCTCGCCCGTTCGGCGCAAGTTCGGTCTGCGGTGTGGCGCAGACCGTTCGCTAGCTTTCTCTGCAGACTGTTTTGCTCTGTGGCGATCGCGAGCAAGCTCGGAGCTCGACCGCGTGCGGGCGTTACCCGCTGTCGCCCATGGTTCACCTCCTAAGCGGAATCCAAAAGCTGGTCGACGGCGTCGGCGTCGATCGGTGGTTTCTCGGCGGGCTCGTCGCGATCGCGTTGGTACTCACCGATCGGCATGGTGTCCGCGTGATGACTCGCACCGCCGAGCGCGCGGATCTTGCGGATGACAGCCGGCGCGGTGCCACGCTTGCAGCCGAGCTGCTTGGCTGCGCGATCGATCGCTGCCTTGCTGGTCGAACGCTCGACGGCGAGCGACTCGAACTCGCGCGCGGCTTCGCCGACGACCGCGGCAATCGCTTGGACCGCGACATCGCCGGACAGCTTCTCGTTGCCCCTGCGAGCGTAGCGCCCGAACGCACGACCGTTGCCGAGATCGATCGGGCCCTGCTCGTCGACGTACGTCTCGAGCCGCTTGCGTGCGTCGCGCACGAGATCCTCGACAGCGACGATCTGCTCGTAGCCGCGGCGCGCCCGCTCCGGGGTCATCTCGGTCTCGCCGATGATCGCGAGCCCTTTCTCGGCGACCTGAATCAGCAGGCCGACCTTGCTTGGACAGCGCCACTTGGCTGCGCAGTACTTGCACCACGAGCCCTCTCGGGTCTCGAGGATCTCGCCGCGCGACTTGGCCGCCTTGCGCTCGGTGACCACGAGATGGAGCCGTTCGAGCTGGCCCGCGAACTCGGCGAGCTCGAGTCCTTCGATTAGATGCTCGTCGCAGGGCGCGCCGGGCCGGTTCGTATAGACGATGCGGATGATCGCGCGGCTCTTGTCGAGGGCTCGGCATGCGGCGAGCGCGCAGCCCCAAAGCTGGCCGTTCGTCGCGGCCGGCTCGACGTCGGACTGTCCGGTTTTCCAATCGACCACGATCACCGTCTCGCCGTCCTCGTCAACGCCGACCACGTCGGTCGACATGAAGATCTCGAACGGCCGGGGCGCGCCGTAGTTGCGATCGGACGCCTGGCCGACGAACCGACCCTCGTGCGTCGCCGCGTCGTAGCAGAGCTTGACCTCGGCGTGCGGATCGGGCGGTACGTACTTGGCGAGCTCGGGCGGCAGCGTCCGCGTGCGGACTTGATGCGCGAGCTCTTCGTGGTCTTCGTGGCCGGCATCCGCCCACTCCGAGGCGTTCTCGGCTTTCTCGAGGGCTTCGCTGGACGGACAGTTGAGAATGCGCGTAAGCGCGCTGCCGGTGATCATGGCTACACACCCCCCATCGTCGACGCGACGATCGCAGCGGCCTCGAGCGGCGAGTAACCGAGCCGGGTGTTCATCTCATCGCAGTGGCGCGTTGCCTCGGCGTACGTCATGCCCCAGAACCACGGCATCTGCGCCGCGCCATCGCCATCGATCCAGGCATCGCTACCGGTCGGGTAGTGGCCCTGCTCGTTCTCGATCACGATCGAGACGCGATAACCATGGCCATCGATGAACGCGTCGGTTGGAATGACGTAGCACCAACGGCGCTCCCAAAGGAGTCTCGCCATGCGATCGGACTCGATGCGATCGACCTCCCTGGCAATGCGCTTGCCGATGCGTGTTGTCGATTGCCGGGTCACGCTGCACCAGCCTTTGCTTCCTTAGCCTGACGCTTGAGCTCGTTACGACACGCGACGTAAACATCGCCCGCGATCTTGTGCTTCGGCGTGCCGGGCTCCGGCTTGGCCGGAATGGTCGCGGCGGCATCGAGATCGCGCTGCGTCTTGGCCTCGCGCATGCCCTGCAGGTACTTCTCGAACACCTCGTCGAGCGCGTCAGCGACGGGGCCAGGCTGCTCGGCGCGAGCAGCATCCTTGCGATCCATGTCGTCGAGAACCGCGCGCCCGGTATCGATCATCGCGCCGAGCGCATCGTTCGCGGGCGCGGGCGACGTCGGCACCTCACGCGGCCGAGGCGGCTGCCCGTTCATCAGCCAGCCGTAGATCTTGGCCGCGAACAGCTCGCCGGGCCGCTCGAATTGATCGCCGATGTCCATCACGCCATCGCAACGCGTCTTGCTGATCTTGAGCGTGTGGCTATGGTCGATATCGCCGACCAGGGTGAACTCGTATTCCATGCCCTCGCGCTGGATCGCGGCGAGCCCAACCTTCTTGATCTTGGTCTTGCCGTTCTCGACTTCCTGGACGTGCTCCATCTTCTGCCGCATGGTCGCGATGAAGTGCGCGCGCACGGTCAGCATCGCGTCGACGAATGCGTTGTGCTTCGGCGTCACGTCGCGCCACGCGGTCCAGCTGTTGCCACCGCGCTCGGCAGCCTGATCTTTCTGATCGAGCGCGCCACCCTTGCCGGCCCATGCGTGCGAGATGGAGTCCGCGATGATGAAATCGTAGCCAGCGGCCTCGGCTTCGCGGATCTTCTCGACGTAGGCGAGCGGCGAGAACATGTCGAGCTCGGTCACGTCGAAATCGAATTTGTCCGCGTAGAGCGATGCGCTGCCGCGCTCGCTGTCGATCAGCGCGATGCGCCCCTTGCCATGCCCGTTCGCACGCATGAGCTTGCCCATCTCGTGCGCGATGAGCAGCGCCGTGTATGTCTTGCCCGCGCCTGCGAGTCCGCACAGCCCGAGCCGGAGCTTTGCTTGCTCCTTGATTGCTTTCTTGAATGCCATGTCCGTTTCCTTTTTTCGTTGGGCGAAGGTGCCGATTCGAACGGCGCCCTGAACGGGCCCTGAGGCGCTACCTCGGTGCAGCGGCCATCGCTGCCATTCCTTCGCGAAAGTGCATGGTGGACGAGGCAACTTCCTTCGCCCGGCCCCGTATACCCGCTGTGCCTCAGCTTGACGGTGACGGGCCGGCGGCTCCCATGCGAGCCGGTATCATCAGAACGGCAGCGGCTCCTCTGCTGAGCCCCCTGACGAGCCATTCGGCGGCGAGCCGACGTCGCCCGCTTCGTCGAACCAGCCGTTCACCGCATCGATCTTGTCTTGCGGGACCGGCGCGAGCGGCGCGGCGGCGAAGCCGAAGCTGCGCGCCGTCGTCCACTGCTTGAGCTTGCCGCTCTTGGGATCCTCCCACGAGGCGATCTCGGCGGTGAACGGCACCGTGAGATCCGCGGCCTTCACATCCGCCGCAAACGTCTCGACGGCCTTCACACCCTTCCAGCCGATCGCGACCATGTCGCGCTTCGTGTACTTGATGTTCTGCTTGTCGAGCTTGCCCTTGTACGAAGCGCGCTTGCCCGCGTGCTTGCCCTCGGTGACTTCCATCTGCCACCGAACCACGTAGCAATTCGACTTCTCGTCGAATCCGATCTCGGGATCGATCGCCTTTCCGTTACAGCTGCCTTCAAAGAGTGCCATGACACTTGCTCCTATCCGCTTGCGCGGTTGTTCCTGGTTAGGGCCACCGGTCCGGTAGCGAGGCGCGCAGCTCTTTCTTGAGCTTGCGCATGCGCCGACGCTCGGCGCGGAGCTCGTCGCTGCGTGTGAGCCACCACAAATAGATCGCGGTGAGCACGCCGACGACGATCACGACGTAGTACTCGGCGCGCATCCTTACAGCTCCGGATCCGACGGGCGCCATGCGTCCTGCCAGGCTGCACGCTGGTCGCGCTCAGCCTCGAGCCGGGCCACGGTCTTGCGCGCGTCCTCGAACGCAGCCGAGACGTCACGGCTGCAGTAGCGACACGAGCAGTAGACGCCGTGCCTGGTGATGCCACCAGCGAAGATCGCTGGCGCCGGCATGCCGCCCTTCACGACAGCACCTCGTGCGCTTTGGCGAGCGCAGCCTCGACGGCTGCAGGATCAACCTCGACGCGCACGATCGGCCGATGCCGTCCGTATGCGTAGACATTGAGATGACCGAGTTGCAGGTCAACGCAGTCCCACTCCTCGGTACCCGTCTCGTTCTCAAACCGCCCACGCTCTCCGCCATAGTCGACGAGCAGCTGGAGTAGCTGCGCATCGCAGCCGTGCATGCTGATGTTCGTAGAGTGGCGCGTGCCGGGGATAGCCGCGGCGAGCGACACCATTGCGTCGAGAATTCTGCGGATGTCGGGCATTACGAAAGCTCCTTGTTGCCGCCCATCTCGTGGGCGAGCTGATCGATGGCAGCCCTGACCTTCCAGTCAGCTCGCCGGATTTCTTGCGCGATGTCTTCGCGTCCGTCGGCGCGAGCTCGCATGTGGGCACGCCCCAGCTCTTCCGAGCAGGATGTCAGCGTGCGAAGCAGTTGCGCGTGCATCAGGCGATCTCCTTGTCGGCTTCGATCTCGAGCTGCAGCGCGTGCACATCATCGAGCGCGTCGCGCAGCCGGTTCGCGAGCATCGCGAGCGCGTTCAGGCAGTCCGCCCCACCGCTCGCGGCGTAGTTACTCCACTGCGCGGTGATCGCGACGTCGCCGATCTTGACGCTCGCGGTCGCAGTCTCGACGTCAAACTGTTGCACGACATCGACGCACGCAGCACCGACGACCTTGCGAGACAGCAGACTGATCTTGGATTGACGCTTGGCCATGGCTACGCCGGCACCCCTGGCACGAGGTCATCGATCTTCGTGTAGAGCTCCTTGATGTCGGCCATCCACATCGCTTGCCCGGCGATCTGCGGATGGTTGCGTTTCTTCATGCGCTTGGCTTTCGCGAGCTCGTGCTTGTATAGGCGCGCGAGCGCTGCGCGCAGCGTACGGAGCTCGTCCTCGGCGAGCTGCACGAGAAGCGTGGCGTTCGACATCTGGTTAGCGCCCCTCTGGCTTGGCGACCGTCGCGTCGCTGTAATCGATGCGGTCGATCTCGGCGGGATCGACGCCAGCGGCCCGCAGCACGGTCGCCAGGTTTTTCGCCATCGAGATCAGCGCAACTTGAGCGACTCGAGCCATACGTTTGTCGACGTACGACTCGTTCGCTCGGATGTCGGCGCGGATGCGGTCAGCGATGATGCGCATGACGTCGCGATTCGAGGCACCCATGACTAGGCCGCCTCCTTGTCCTCGTCGGACTCCTCATCGACCTGGAACGCCATCAGGCAGCCAGCCGCGTTGCGGCCGAGCTCGCGAACCTTCGAGCCATTGTCGGGCTCGCCAGCGGCGGTCACGATGCGGTGGCCACTTTCCGCGAGCACATCGCGAATCGACTGCGCGATCGTCTCGTGCAACTCGGCGAGCGTCATCTCGAGGCGGACACGCGTCGCCATTTACGCTGCCTCCGACTTGGCCGCGAACGCCTTGAACGCGCCGTGATCGACGCAGAGGCCGGTAGCGCGTTCGGCTTCGATGTAGAGCGGGCAACCGCAGCGGCAGCGACCATGCGTGCGGACCGTGCGACCGTTGACGGTCAGCCGGCCATCGTGCTCACGCCAAGCATCGCGATCGACGTTTTGGAAACGCTTGCTCATCAGGACTCCTTGGCGGTGCTAGCGACGACCATGTGTTCGTTTTATCCGAACGCGAGAGCATCGTCAATCGATTTCGTTCGGAAAAAGCGAACGCAGCCAGCTGCGCCGCAACTGGGCTCAGCGGCGAGTCTTTTTGGAACGCGCGCGAGCGCAGTCAGCCGCGGCACGGAGTCGCGCGGAGAATTTGAGGAGCCAAAGAGGATCCTTTTTCGCTAGCTCCCTGGCTAGACGGATCAACTCTTCATCGTTTCCGGGCTTCGTCTTGGACATCATCGGTATCGCCTCTCGTCGGCTACGCCGCTGCTGCTGTTGTTGTGTAAGCCCATCTATAACGGTCGCCTCTGACCGTTTCTCGTCGGAGATCCGGAGTGGCGCGAGACCGCTTCGGATCTTTCTACCGTCGAGGATCTTCGGCTGCACAGAACTCCGCTGAAAACGAGTTACGTGCTACCGAGCCCAGAACCACACGCCGACCTGCATCGCTGGTTATCGCTTACCGAGTTCCCGTTTGGGAATCAGAAACGACTGACGATGACCGAGCGATACCTCACGAAACGACGCCGAGGTCGAATACTGGGAGCTCGGGGCGGCGTGCGCGCCGGTCGTGGCCGACGCCGACAAGATCCAGGAAGTGCTGCTTATCGAAGCGTGTAGAGCGGCTCTTGAGCGTAGTTGCGACCGTCTCGGCAGCGCGATCGACGGCGGCGAGCTGGGCCGCGCGATGGAGCTTGCGGTCCTCGACGCCCGGCTGGTTACTCATGTAGCCACCTGGTGGCGGCCAGCTCGATTCGATCTCGGCGCGTAGCGCGCCCAAGGCCTTAGCGAGCTCGGTCCATTCATGCTTGTTCACGTCGTCCTCCACTCTCACGATCTATCATGGACCCCTTGCCATATTGTGGATGGTTCGCGTAACGCCGCGTATCGATGCTGCTGAGGACTTGCGAAAGCGAACTAAGCCATCGTCCGACTTCGCGCAGCGACTTCGGTATTACCGTGAGACTGTAAGCCTTACACAAGAGGCGGTCGCCCACCGAGCAGGAGTCACCGCCAAGTACCTGTCGCAGATCGAGAACCGACACTCGAGCCCGACGATGAGCGTTGCGATCCGGATCGTCGAGAGAGGGCTCCGCGTGCCGATGGCTACGTTCTTCGCGGGCGAGGCTGACGAGACGGCCGACGACCTCGCGCGATTGGCGGCGCTGATGGTCGGACAGCCTCCTGCGATTCGCCGTCTTGCCCTGAAGATTCTGCGGGCGCTCGTCGAGGAGTAACACCGGACGCCCGCGCGCGTTGCGTGCTCGCTCGTTGACGCATGCGCTCAAGCTCGATGCCCTGCTCGCGCGGCTCTAGCGCACGAAAGTCATGAAGGAGCTGGAGCTCGTGCAAATCGAGATCATCGAACGGTAGCGGCCAGCCAAAAGCTCGGTGGACGTCCGGCTTACATGCCGTATCGACCGCTCCGGGCTGGAGCATGTCGTGGAGCGATGTCTTAGAAATCCCAGACTCGCGCTTCAGATCTGACAGCGACCACTTTCGCCGCGTCATCTCGGCGCGAACCCCTTCTTGCCACTCAGGAGTGATCGGGTATTTGTGTCCTGCCCTTGGCACGCCGCTACCCTAACTCCTGATTCATCCGTGAAAGCCGAACGACAGTCTTGCTTTCCCGTTCGGTATATGCGAACGGTTCAGAGTGGCACGAAAGTCGGTAGCGGCTTGCATCGTTCAAGCTCGTGATCGAATCGGGATCAGCGATGCCGAACTCGCTCGTCGTGTCGACGTATCGAAATCGACGATCCATGACTGGGTACATGGCGAGCACGAGCCAACGCTCGCGAGTCTGCGAAAGCTCGCGCGAGCGCTCGAGTGCGACCTCACTGAGCTCCTCGGAGCTGCATGAGTTATGGCGCGCCATGTTCTCAGCTGGCGTTCGACAAAGAAACGCTCGCTCTATTTCGTTGAGGCCGAGAACGGCCTGATCAAAATCGGCATCACCGACGATCTCGAGAAACGCTTGCGTGTACTGCAAGACGGATCGCCGGTCGCGCTGACGTTGCTGCTCGCCGTGCCTGGCACAGCCCGACAAGAGGGCACGTTGCACGGTCGATTTATCGACGAGCGGAGCCATGGCGAATGGTTTCGTGGCAGCGCACGGCTTCGTGTGTTCATCGAGGAGCTTCGCTCGCTTGATTCCGTCGCGCTGTCGCGACGGCTTCGCAATCTCAAAACCATCAAACGCGAAAGCCCGCGTCTCATGGCTCGTCGTTTGCCGAAGGTGGCTTAGCTGTGGATTCATCGCTCCTGTCTCAAACGGTCTATCGCGGTGAGCGCCGCGCCACCCGCGAGCCCCACAGCGCCGAGGATAAACGGCGGCATCGCGAGATAGATCGCGGCCACCGTCGTCGCTGCACGGAGCTCGCTGGTACCCGGATCGTCTTTCTTTGCAATGACGATGATCACGACGCCGAACACGAAGCCGAACACGAAGCCGAACAGCGCGAGCATGTAGAGCACGAACTCGACCACCTGCAGGACGATCCTCATCGCGCCATCTTACGCCAGAGCGGTGCAGCAAAATGTTGCGGTATTTACGCAACACAGCGGACCGCATGGCTGATTTTCGGAATTAGCTGCGCTTATCCGACGAGTTACAGCGCCGTCGACAAGTCGTCCGCGAGCACGGGGCCGCCCGACGACTAGAGATCGCTCGTGTCCACGGAGGGAGTGGACGTGTCGAGTTTCTTTCGCGTTTCCGACGACGACAAGACAGCAAGGGTGCCATGGCCGACGTTCACGAAAAGCGATCTCCTACACAAGCTCCGACCAACGCACCCACGCGATCTGTTCGCCGCGATGCGATCGCTCACCAGCTCTGCGCGCGCATCTGCGACGAGCGATTGAGCGTTGATAGCCTCGAGCTGCTCGACGCCGTGCTCGCGCAACTCGAACGCGGCGATCGCACATCACTCCTCGACCAGTTCGAGAACGATCGGTTCAACGTCGACGAGGACGACGGCACTCTGTATCGCCACGGCTTCAACGCGGCGATGCGTCACGCGACCGCGCTCGTACGCATCGACATCGGCCTGACCGAGCTGCGTCGCTCGGCTGCGTTCGCTTGCGAGACGGAAGGCTCCGCGCTGTGAGCAATCGCCGTCGCGCAAACCTTGGCCCGCGTGCACGCGTGATCAAGGTCAATCGGATCTCGCGCGACGAGCTGCGCTTTGGCGCGCTGATGTATCCGCCGGTCGATCTACCGCGTCCGCGAACGCGCGCCGAGTGCCAGGCGGACGGCGACAACGCTGAACGGCCGTGCCCCTGGGTCGCCTGCAAGCATCACCTGTACCTCGACGTCAATCCCGACACCGGCAGCATCAAGATCAACTTCCCCGACCTCGAGCCCTGGGAGCTCGTGAATAGCTGCACGCTCGACGTCGCCGAGCTCGGCGGCCATTCGCTCGAGGAGGTCGGCGTGCACATGAACCTGACGCGCGAGCGCGTGCGCCAGGTCGAAGTGCGAGCACTGCTGTCGCTGGCGACCATGCAGCTCGAGGCACTCACGTGAGCCGCAGGGGCGCGACCAAGAAACGCGTGGTCACCAGACCTGCGCGAGCACATCGCGCGCACGTGCTCTCGATCGTCGACGATGAGGTGCGCGTCCGGCTCGACGGTGGCGACGCGGGCATCGATGCGCTCGGCGCTGACTTCGGCGTGCGCCTATTCGTGTCCGGTCCGTACTGGAAAACCGCAGCGACCGTGATCGAGGTGGGCGACGGCGAGCTCGTGCTCGATCTGCCCGGTATCGATCTCGACACACAGCTCGTTGACTTACGGCCGATGGCGAAGGTGGGTCTGTGATCGCCGCACATCCCGCCAAGGAAGATCTCGACGTCTGCGGCGATTGCGGAGCGCGCGCCGAGCATGGCTCGATCATGATCCCGCTGCGCAAGCCTGGCGGATGGTGGGCGGTGTGCTCGGTGTGCTGGCGGCGGTCCGCACGCGAAGCCGAGCAGGCTCGCGTGGAGCGAACCGCGAGGCTTGCTGCGCTCGAGGGCAAGACCCGCAAGACGCACCGCAAGCCCAAGGTCGGCAGCCACCAAGACGAGCTGCCCGAATACATCGATGAAATCCTCTCGTGGAACGAGGGCGCCACGTGAGCTCGCCGCGCTTCAAACTGTGGTGCGCCGATCCGCACGACTTCGGGCCCGGCAAAATCCACGTGGTGCTCGTCGGCGAGGAGGAGCGGCTGTTCTGCGGCCGGCTCGTGGCTGACGTGCCCGGGCACTGGCGCGAGGTGTCGCCGAGCTGCAAGGCGACTTGCAAGATCTGCATTCGCGTCGGGCGGCGGCGATTCCCTCACCTGGTCAGGAGCGCCGCATGATCTCCGCCGACGACGTTCGCGCTGCGCTCACCGTGCGTTCGGTCCTGGAGTTCTACGCGTGGAAGGTCAAGCGTTCAGGTTCCGAGCTCGAGAGCTGCGCATGCCCGGAGCGTTCCGATCATTCGCGGCGCGCGTTCGTGATCAACGCAGCGAGCGGACGTTGGCAATGTTTCCCATGCGCGACCAGCGGCGATTTGTTCGACTTCATTGCGGGCGTCGAACACCTGACGATGCCGCGCGACTTCGACGCGGTCGTGACCAAGGGCGCCGAGATCGCAGGCGTGGGGCCGTCGACGCTCTCCGATGCCGAACGTCATGCACGGCGCGAGCGCTGGACCAGGCAGCGACGCGAGACCGAGGAGCTCGAGAAAGCCGAGCGAGCCGCACTCGAGGAGGCGGCGGTCCCGCTCGCGACCTCGCACTGGGATCACCTGCTCCGCGATCACCGGCGTGGCCTGTCGTATCTACGTGAGCGCGCCGTCGACGACGTGATCTCGGTGGTGAGCGATGCAGTGCGCTTCGATCCCGTGCACGCTGGATCGCCCGCGGTCGCGCTGTTCACCTCGAGCGGCGCGATTCGTAACGTGGTCACGCGCCGGTTGCCCGAGCTCGGCGATCCCAAGACGCCAGGGCTTCGCCGCTGTCCGACGCTGGGGACGTTCATCAATGCGGTCTGCCAGATCGAACACGATCGCGACGTCGTGCTCACCGAAGGCGTGATGGATTCGATCACCGCCCGGCTCGCGTGGCGCTACGGCATCGTGCTCGGCGCGCACGGCGCCGGGAATCTGCCCGACATCGCACGCGTGGCGGTGCCCGCGATCGTTCGCGTCAACACGCGACTAATCGTCGTGCCGCATAACGATCGGCGCGGCTACGAGGAAGCAAACGAGGTCGTGAAGCTCGCGCTCGACGGTGGTCTGTCGTTTCGACGCGGAACCCTGGAGGTCGTGCGGCTGCCCGACAAAGACCTCAACGACGCATGGAGACGCGGATGGAGACCGGCCGCATGATGGTGGACGATACCAACGATTACTCGGCCGATCGGCTCATTCGGGAGGGACTCGCGTACGAGGACGAGCTCGAGAAGCGGCGCGCCGAAGCAGCGCAAGTGCCTTGGGTCAAGCTGTCGTCGCTCGGGCCCATCATCCGCGCGCGTGCCACGGATCCATGGATCACGCTGTCACTTGGCGACGATCATCTCGTGCGCGCCCGCGTCGGCGCCACGATCGTGATCATGGGCGGCTCCGGCAGCGGCAAGACGTCGCTCAAGACGTGCCTACTCCTCGATCATGCCCGCAACGTCGGTCCTGCGATTGATCTGTCGCTTGAGCTCCCTGCAGACGAAGCCGGCGCACGCGTCGTGAGCATCCGCCTCGATGTCAGCTGGGAGGATGCGCTCTGCGCCCGCGTGCTGTCATCCGAGATGGATCGCGTGCTCAACGAGCCGCGCTATTTCGTACTCGATCGCAGGCGCGCTACGATCAAGAACCTCGAGAAGTGCATCGACGCTGCACGCGCGGAGTTCCCTGGCGAGCCGATCCTTGTTGCGATCGACTATGCGCAGCTGCTCGACAGCGACAAGCGCGAGGAGCGACTGCGTGTTGCCGATGCGTTCTCGCAGATCGATGAGTGTGCCCGTGAGAAGCGTTTCGTAGCGCTCGCGCTGTCGCAGATGTCTCGCGCAAATCAGAAGCGAGCACGTGACGGAGAAGCGATCGGCGCGGAGTCATCGGACCTCGGCGCGGAGAGCGCAGCGATTGAGCGGTTCGCCACGGTGACGATGGCGATCGGCAAGTCAACGCTTCGCGATGATGGCTCCGAGGCCGTCGAGCTCTCGGTGGGCAAAGCGCGCATGAGCAAAGGCGACAAGGTGTTTCCGATGAGCTACTGGGGCAAGAGCGGGCTTTGGCGCGTGGCCGGTGATGCGCAGAGGGCCGATGAGGTTCGCGAGAAGCGCAGCACCGCCAAGGTCGAGAAGCGTGAGCAGGCGCTCGAGAACCAAATCGTTGGTGCGCTGACCAAGAGCGAAATTCCGCAGTCGCGCAATCAGCTGATCGAGCTCACCGGTGGCCGTCGCAACGACGTGCTCAAGGCGATCACCAAGCTGCTCGGTGTTGGCAACGTGGTCGAGATTGCTCGTAAGGCACCTCACTCCAAGGCGTGGCTGGTGTGGACGCTTGACCGAGCGCGTCAGGCGGGCGCGCCGCTCGTGCGCGATGCCCTAGAAGGAGGGCTATTCGAATGAAGAGTGAGAGAGCTTCAAGTGCACTTGGTTCCGTCATGGTACCGAGTAGTTCCCGGGTACCGGTCCCAGACGACTTGGTACCTGGTTCCCGTCACCCTACGGGTGACACGGGAACTGGGAACCAGGAACCAGTCGGCATTTCTGGGCCGGTTGGCCGGAACCGGGAACCAGGAACCAAGACGACCTCGGGCTCAGAGCAGGTGGGTTTGAGGACACCCACCCCCATCGTGAAGTGGGCCGGGGGCAAGGCCAGGCTCATCCCCGAGCTGGTCAAACGGTTGCCGAGCTCGTACGGCCGCTACTACGAGCCGTTTGCCGGTGGCGCGGCGCTGTTCTTCGCCCTGGCCGCCAAACGCGCGCACAGCGCAAACGGCGAAGCCTCACGCCGAGCTGGCGCGCCAGTCCCGGTCGCCGCAGCGTTCGGCTTTGAACCCAAGGAGCTCCGAGTGGCTGGCGCGCCGTGGGCCGTGCTCGGTGACGCCAACGCCGACCTGATGGCCATGTATCAAGCGGTCCGTGACGATGCCGAGGCGGTCATCAAGGCGCTCGAGTTCCATGCCGCGCAGCACGCAGAAGCGCATTACTACGGCGTTCGCGATGCGTGGAACGCACGCGAGCTCGTAGCGCGCCCGCTCCATGCCGCGGCGTTTCTGTACCTGAACAAGACCTGCTTTAACGGGCTTTGGCGTGTCAACCGAGCTGGCCGCTTCAACGTGCCGATGGGCTCGTACAAGAACCCAACGATCTGCAACGCCGCCGCACTTCGCGCCGCGAGCCGGGCGCTGGGCGGTGCCGAGCTCGTCAGCGGTGATTACTTGCAGGTGATCGCGGATGCCGAGGCCGGTGACCTCGTGTATTTCGATCCACCCTACGACGCCTCATTCGCGAGCTACACGCTCGACGCGTTCGAGGCGGACGACCAACGAGCTCTCGCCGAGGTGGCTCGCGAGCTCGGCCGGCGCGGCTGCCACGTCGTGCTGTCGAACCGCGACACGCCGTTCGTGCGCTCGCTCTACCAGGGCTTCGTGATCGAGCGCGTGAAAAACCCGCACATGATCAACTCCGACGGCGCAGGGCGCAGCGACGTCGACGAAGTGATCATCACCCACCCACCGCACCTATCAGGGCGCGCGACATCCGGTCGACGCGCTCGCAAGCAAGCGACAAGGAGCAAGAGGATGAACGACGACGACAAAACACCGGTCGAGCCGCCTGCCGATCACGCGATGCAATTCTTCGCATACACACACTTGCCGCCGGCGATGCAAGACATCTCGCGGCCGTTCTGCGAGCTGGCACAGCGCATGGTGCTGACGCTGCCGCGTAACCCCGAGCGCACCAAGATGCTCAACAAGATTCTTGAAGCAAAGGACTGCGCGGTGCGCGCAGCGATCGCGAAGTGATGGAGGGCAACGTGATTCGTCCACCAGAGCAGACTTGGATCGACGGCATGAGACCGCCCGACGTGCCCGACGTCGAGCCGGTCAAGCTCGCGATCTACCACTGGCTCGATCGCAAGGTGAATCAGAAGCGTGCTGCCGAGGAGACTCGCGCGGCGCATGCCGCGATGATCGCCTCGCTTGCGGAGGCCAAGCTTGATTGGCATCCGTACACCGATCCGAGCAATGGCCGGAAGCGGCGCGTGTGGATTGCCAAGGAGCCCAAGGCCAAGACGAGCGTGGTCGTTGAGTTCAAACCCAAGCGCGGGCGCAAGCGACGCGGCGGTGCGGATCGCTCAGCCGATGCGGTCATCGATCCGGACGCCGAGCCCAAGGAGGACACCAAGGTTGAGTCACGCCGCGTGCCGCGCAAGAGCGTCGAGGACGACATCGACCCGATGCGCAAGATCCGCGAGGGCATGAAGGGCGGCGTGCTCGACGACGCCGAAGCCGCGCAGCGCGGTGAGCTGCCACCGCCGACGCACGCCAATGGCGTGAGCGTGGGCCGGGCCATCAAGCGGCCCAAGAAGCGGAGCAAGCGCAAGTGACGATCACTGCGCGCACCAAGCAATCGGCGTCGGTGCTATGCGCCGATCCGAAGACCGTCTCGATCAAGCGGCTGGCGTGGGCATTTGGCTGCGCAAAGCGCGACAGCGAGGAAGAGCAGGCGCTCTATGCGGCGCTGGTCGAACGCGTGCTCAAGTCGCGTCGCGCCAGGGAGGGCACATGAAGAACCGTTCGCTTCAGGTTGCCGAGCTCAAGGCGGCCAACGAGCGACTGTCCGCGCAGCTGTTCAAGGCGCTTGCCGATCTCGCAGCGGCAAACGCCGAGATCAGGCAGCTGCGCCGAGAGCTCGGGCAAGGGCTTGGTGCGCAGTGATTATCGACGTCGCGAATTTCGATCCCGAGCTCGTGCCCAACTGCACGCTCGAGTGCGAGTGTGGCCGGCCCAAGCAGCGCACGCTCGAGTGCTGTTCGCGATGTCGCTATCTCGATGTCGGCTCGCCCGTTGCCACGCCATTTGCCAATGGCTACACGACGGGACGCCATGCGCAGATCATCGCTGCGCTGCGCGGCACCGATGGCCTCACCATTCTCGAGCTCTGCCGCGAGCTCGGACTCAACACGGACAACAACAACGGCCGGGTCTCGATGCTGCGCACGATGAAGCTGTTGATTAAGCAGCGCCGCGTTCGCCGCGTGTGGCTCGAGGCCGATGTCTACGAGCTGGATCCGGCACGGCTCGGCAAGGCGCCAGAGCGGCTCGGTCGGCGTCGGGCGAATCAGGGCAGCTGGCTGTACTTGCTCGATGGACTCAGTGAGCGTGAATGGAGGTCTTCGTGATCCGCGTCATCCTCGAGAGTCCGTTCGCGGGCGACACCGAGCGCCATCTCCGCTACCTTCGCGCCGCGATGCGCGACTGCCTGCATCGTGGCGAAGCACCGTTTGCATCGCACGCGCTCTACACGCAACCCGGCGTGCTCGATGATGACTCCGTCACCGAGCGGGCGCTCGGCATCGAGGCGGGCTTTGCCTGGCGCCACGTCGCCGATAAGACTGTCGTGTACATGGACCTCGGGATCTCGAGCGGCATGCAGGCCGGCATCGATCACGCGATGGAGCTCGGCCTGCGCGTCGAGTTTCGTCGGCTCGAGGGCTGGCCGTGATCCTCGGCCTCGACACTGGACTTGGTACGTGCGGTTGGGCGCTGCTCGATGAGTCGCGCTGCGACGATGAACAGAAGCAGCACGCGATCGATGCCGCATCCGGGCGTGCACCGCTGCGAGTATGCACGCGAGAAGAAGCTCGGCCTCGTGTGCAAGACGTGCAGACGGCCACCACCAACCCTAATCCCCGGCCCGGGAATGTCGAGGCTCGGATGAGTGAATCCAAGAAGAAAAAGAAGACAACGAGCCCGACGCAACGCTCGCTTGCCGAGTGTCGCAAGCGTGGATGGATTGCGCAGGTTGTTGAGCGCTGGAATCAGTACGCGAACATTCGGCAAGATCTGTTTGGAGTAATCGACATCGTTGCGATCACGCCAAACGGGATCCTCGGCATCCAGGCGACGACTAATGATCACGTGGCGGATCGCATGGCTAAGGCTAAAGCGGAGCCTCGCTTGCGCGCGTGGCTCCGGGCGGGCGCACGGTTCGAGGTATGGGGCTGGGCGAAGCAAGGCTCACGGGGTGAGCGCAAGCGGTGGACGCTCAGAGCCGATGAAGCGTACCTGCCGGCTCGAGAGGAATCGGCGAGTCGCTGTCCGGATCCAATGCGACCCACCCGGCGAAGGAGTGGCGCGTGACGCAGATCGTCAGGCATCGCAATCAGCTGGTCGACGAAGAATTCGCCAACCGGATACTCGCGGGTCGCGATCGCTCCGCCCTGCTAAAGCTACGCGGCGAACTGATTCTCAAGAAAAAGCTCGTGGAGTCACAGCTCGCAGAAGACACCGCTGCACTACGGGAAACGCGAGCACAGATGCTCGAAGCCGGAATGCATCCACGCGAGGCTGATCTCAGGGCAGGAGCTGAAGGTGATGCGGATTGGCGAATGAGGTGTACGGGCGCCTGTCGTGTTCTTGATTCCTGGCTTGGTCGAATCCGATCGAAGCTAGGAGAGCTCTCTGCGCCTTCGCGAAGGTCGGCTGTGGTCGTTGAAGGCGCGGGAAGGACATCCGCTGCGACCGCTCTGGCGATAAACCAATTTCTCGAGAGTGGATGTCACGTCTTTTCGTTTGGGGTTGTAGGCAACGACCTTGTGATTGTCGCCACCGAACCAGAGGAGGGATCATGATCATCGCTAAGCGTGAAGTGCATCGAGTCGCAATGCTGTTTCCGATGATGGAAGGCGTGGAGTATGACGCGCTCGTCACCGACATCGCAGCGAACGGCCTGCGCTCTCCGATCACGTTGCTCGATGATCGGATCCTCGATGGCCGTAACCGTGCACGTGCGTGTCAGGACGCGAAGGTCAAGCCACGTTTCGAGCAGTACGGCGGCGATGATCCGCTCGCGTTTGTCGTGAGCCAGAACCTGCACCGGCGACACCTCAATACGTCACAGCGTGCATTGATCGCAGCGAAGATCTCGAACCTGCCGCCACATCGTCCTTCGAAATCGAAAGTCCCCAAATCCGGGGACTTTCCGGCACACATCGCAGCGGAATTGTTGAGCGTCGGTCGCGGCACGGTCGAGCAGGCGAAGACAGTACTCGACCATGCACTGCCCGAGGTGGTGGCTTCGATCGAGCGCGGTCACCTCACGATCAACGCAGCATCGCAACTAGCGAAACTGCCGCCCGACATTCAGCGTGGTGTAGTTGATCGTGCGTGGGGTGAGGATGACGAGGGGCCGCTCGACGCCGACGAGCTTCGTGATGTTGTGCGGCGCCATCGCGGCGATGCTGGTATCGTGAAGATGACACTCGTGATGAACCGGGCACTCCGTCAGGCGATCGAGACGGCGGCGAAAGTTGCCGAGCGGGATGCGTCGGCGCTGTGCATCGAATGCTTGGAGGCGCGATTCCTACCGTGACGAGATCGGCTAAACGGTTGCCTGTGCTTCCCGCATGGCGACCGTTGCCCGGAGTGCCTACGACACGTGCTGATTGTGCGAGCAGTCCACGGCCGTGCCCTTACGTTCGTTGTAAATGGAATCTCGCGCTTGAGCACGGCGCTGAGCGTCCTGGCAGGCGATGGAATGGGAAGCCACCCATCTCGTCGGCGCGTGCAACATGGATGGAGGGCGGCGACTCCTGCGTGCTCGACGTCGCCGATCGCGTTGCTGACGGCGATCACCTAACGCTCGAACAACTGGCGGCACTGTTCGGGATCCATCGCACGCGGATGATCTGGCTATTACGGATGGCGCTCATCAAGCTGCGTGCGCACGGCATCGATGTTGATTCCCTGTCCGCCTCGCCACCGGGCCGTGGCACGCTGGTAGCCGATGAGTGACGCCAAGCCTCGGCCCTACGAATTCCAGCCCGGCAAGAGCGGCAATCCTGGCGGCTGGGGCGCCGAGAAGCTTCGCAACTATCGCGAGGTGGCGCGCAAAATTCGCGACTGGAGCGATGATGGCAGCCGGCTCGTGCGGCTCTCGGGCCGGTTTCTCGCGATCGCCGAGCGGCTCGCTGGTGATATCGAGGCCACGATCGCGCAGCACGCGAAGGAGAGTCCTGAGTCGCCGCTCGGCAAGGAAGAGATGCGCGAGCTCGCGGGCATCCTGAAGGATGTGACGGCAGCGACCACGCCGGTAGTCAAGGAGCTCTACGATCGCGGCTGGGGCAAGGCGGTGCAGACGATCGATCTGCACGTCGACGAGAAGCCCGCCAATCGCCCGAGCCCAAACTGGGATGCGCTGCCGATCGACGAGCGTCGCCGCTTGCTCGAGGCTGCGGAGGCGCTTGCCGCGTTGACCGATGGAAACGGTAGCCCCACCGAGCATTGATCGCGATCAGCTCGATCGCGAAACGCGCGGGCTTCGAGCGTCGATCTTTCGCGACAGCTTCATCGACTTCGCTCGCTACTACTGGCCGCGTATGGCCGGCATGCCGTGGCCGGAGAATCACGCATCGCGCGCGCTGTGCGCTGCGCTGCAAGCGGTCGCCGATGGGCGCATCCTGCGACTGCTCGTCGCGATCGCGCCGGGCATCGGCAAGTCGACGTTTCTGGCGCTTTACTCGGCGTGGCGGCTGGCTCGGCGCCCTGACTGGCGCGCGGCGCATGCGATGGCGGCGGCAGCGGATGCCAATCGTGAGAGCTTGCGCGTTCGCCGTCTCGTGACGCACGAAGACTACCAGCGCGTGTTTCCGGCCGTTCAGCTTGCCGAGGATGAGAAGGCGGTGCAGGCGTGGGCGACCACGAAGGCCGGGCGCTATTTCGCACTCGGGCTCGATACGACCGTCACCAGTAAGCGCGTCCTCGAGCTCGTGGTCGACGACCCGATGACGGCTGCCGATCGCTACAGCAAGGGCGCGCGAGACGAGGTGTACACGTGGCTCGAGGAGTCAGCGAAGTCTCGCCTCGACGGCGATCGGGCGCCAATCATCATCGTCGCGCAGCGGCTCGATCGCGATGACATTCACGCCCGGTGCATGGCGAGCACCGAGCACTGGTGCCTCCTCGAGCCGGCGGCTGCACGCGATGGGCGCGGGCTCGAGCTCCGTGATCACGAAGGCGAGCTCGTGTGGGCCGACGAGCGCGAGCCGGACGAGCTGATCGCGCCGCAGATGATCTCGCACGCGAAGCTGCGCGGACTCGCGAAATCGGTACGCATCACGCAGTATCAACAGCGGCCGGAGGAGGATTCCGGCGGCGGCACGATCGCGCGCAACGCGTGGCGCTTTCATGCGCCCGCGGGTGCCAATCCGAATGCGCCACGCCCCGAGGGATGCGCCACGCCGCAGGAGTCGCCGACGATCCGGACGCCGAGCTCGTTTTCCGCATTCGTGATCTCGGTCGACCCCACGTTCGGCGGCACGTCGAATGAAAACGACTTCTGCTCGATCCAGGTCTGGGGGCTCGCTTTGCTCACCCCGGAGCAGCTCGGCTTCCCCGATCTCGACATCGATGGCGATCGCGTGCGCTGCTACTTCCTACTCGAGCGCTGGCATGAGCGCGCGAAACAACGCGTGCAGCGCGAAGCGATCAAGCAGAAGCGCAAGCGTTACCCGCGTGCGACGATCCTCCTCGAGCTGACCGCCGGTGGTCGCGGCATGGCCGAGGACTTCGAAGCCGAGGGTGTCAAGAACGTGGAAGGCGAGCAGCCGACCTCGAGCAAGCCTGCGCGACTCGATAACGCCTCGCCCGACATCGAGCAAGGCTTCGTCTTCCTGCCGATCGGCATGGAGGATCTGCAGGGCTTCGTAAACGAGCTCGCGGGCATGACGGTGCACGATGACGATATGGACGCGTGCTCGCAGGCGCTGCCGTTTCTCAAGGCCTGCCCGGCGGTCGATGCCCGCTCGCGGTGGAAGGTGCTCAGCTCGTAATGCTGTCCCGCTCAACGGGCGGGCCCGCACGCTGCGTGCGTGGCCGACGAACCGAGTAACGAGCGAACGGCGAACGGACGGTTTGCTCCGGGTAATTCCGGTCGGAAACGGTCAAAGCATCGGCGCGAGGAGCGGCGCGATGGCTTCGTCAATGTGTTTCTGGGGCACGGCACCGAGCGCGATCGCGCAACCGCTACTCACCACTTCACGAATGCGGTTCTCGACTTCGAGGCGATCGATCTGCGGCGTGGCAACTGGCTGGCCAAGCGGATTGTCGAGATGTTGCCAGCGGATGCGTTTCGTCGCGGCTACGATCTCAAGCTCGACGACAAGGAAACCGCCGAGGAGATCCAGGGCGCGCTCGAGGAGCTCGACCTCGACGCCAAGATGGTTGCCGCGTGCCAGATGGAGCGCTGCTGCGGTGGCGCGGCGCTGTTCCCGGTGCTCGATGGCGCGCAGGGCGAGCTCGCCGCGCCGCTTGACGATACCCGCATCACCGCGGTGCGCGCGCTGCATCTCTACGAGCCGCGCGAGCTCTACCCGGCGAGCTGGTACACCGACATCACGAATCCCAAGTTCGGTCTGCCCGAGACCTACCGGCTCGATCCGCTGTCGGGCGGCGCGCCGATCGCGGTAGCTCGGCCGATCATTCACGAATCGCGGTTGGCGATCTTCCCGGGCATCCGGGTCACGCGCGAACCGCTGCACGGTCAGCGCTGGGGCTGGGGCGACAACGTGCTCACGCCGGTCAACGACGTGATCCAAAACTTCGGCCTCACGTGGGGCTCGGTCGCGGCGCTGCTTCACGACTTCGCGCAAGGCGTGATCAAGCTCGACCAGTTGATCGAGATGCTCAAGGATGACGACGGCGAGAAGCTCGTGCAGAAGCGGCTCGCGGTGATGGACATGGCGCGGTCGAGCCTGCGCGCGATGGTGCTCGACAAGAACGACGAGTTCTCGCGGACGACCACGCCGGTGTCCGGGCTCGCCGAGCTCGTCATCCAGCTGTCCGAGATGGTCTCGGCTGCCGCTGACACGCCGCGCACGCGGCTATTCGGCACGAGCCCGGCTGGACTCAATGCGACCGGCAAGAGCGACGATGATGGCTGGAATGATCGCGTCAACGCCGAGCAGGCGCGCCGAGAGTGCCCGCTCGAGTTTCTGATCGGCCTGGTCATCAAGTCGAGCGAGGGTCCGACGGGTGGCAAGGAGCCTGATCTGTGGAGCGTGCAATGGCGTCCGCTCGATGACCCGGACGAGAAGCAGATCGCCGAGACCCGCAAGCTCAACGCCGAGGCGGACAAGATCTGGTTCGACATGGGCGCGGTGTCGAGCGATGACGTCGCGAAATCGCACTGGGGCGGCGACACCTACTCGGCGGATCTCACGGTCGACTTCAAGGCGCGTGAGGAGCAAAAGAAGATCGACGAGGAGCAGGCCAAGCTGCTCGACGCCCAGGCGCTCGCCGCGATGGGCCGGCAGCCGCCCAACGGGGCCAACGGCACCAACGGTAAGCCGCCGCCGAATGATGCGAACGGCGCGAACGGTAAGCCGGCCCCGGCGCCGACGGAGCCGTAAGTGCACGCGGCCGCGCATGTGGTCGCGCGCGTCCAGGCGCACAACGCGCTCCGCGCGGCGCTCGGCCGGCGCAAGCGGCTCGGCAGGATGCCGCGGCAACAGCCGCCGCTCGCCATCGAGGCAGCCTATGCGCGCGACCTCGTCGCGATCGTCAACGTCACCCGGCCGCTGTTCGATCGGCTGATCGATCGGTTGCCGGAGCTCCTGCACGGCGCTCACGAGGCGCGCGGCATCCGCCAGGACGAGGGCGAGACGCAGCGGCTCCGCGCGGTGTTCGATCAGGCTGGCAAGCGGCTCGAGGGCGCGCTGCGCGTCGGCAATCTCGAGGATCTCGCGCGTCGCCATGCGCACGCGACGAGCGCGTTTCAGCGTGGCCAGCTCGCGCGCCAGGTGCAGGCAGCGCTCGGCATCGACATCGCGACGCATGATCGCCGCGTGCCAGCGATGATCGATCACTTCGTGCACGAGAACGTGGCGCTCGTCCGCAAGCTCGGCCGGACGTCGCTCGGCGATCTCGAGACACTCGTTACCCGCGCGTTCAGGACGGGCGGGCGTGCGCAGTCGATCGCCAAGGAGATCGCCGCTCGCTACGGCGTGCACGAGCGCCACGCACGCCTCATCGCTCGCGATCAGATCGGCTCGCTCAATGGCGCGATCAACGAGGCAAGGCAGCGCGAGCTCGGGCTGACCGAGTGGCGATGGCGCACGGTTCGTGATGAGCGCGTGCGGCCAACTCACCGCGCTCTCGAGCGCCAGAGCGAGGAGCGGCCATTCTCGGATGCCAACCCGGCGCTCGAGGATGGTGTGCCGGTGATCCCCGGGCAGCCGATCCTTTGTCGCTGCTATCGCGAGCCGGTGTTTGACTCGCTGCTCGAGACGGTGGCCCAAGCGGAGCCAGCGCTGGGATCGGGGATCTTGCTGCCGCCGCAGCAACAGCCGCCGGCCCCGGAGCCACCGGCGCCGGAGTTCACGCCCGAATACCTCGCCGAGCGAGAGCGTATGGCGCAGGCATCGGCGGTGGCGCGAGAGGTTGCGCAAGAGGAGCTCGCCGCGTTCGCGGCGCATCAACAGGCGCAGGCCGCCGAGCTCGCTGCCAAGCAAGCTGCGCAGGCCGCGGAGCTCGCCGCACAAGAGGCAGCCAAGGCGGCCAAGAAAGCAGCGACGGCCGAGAAAGCGCGCGCGACGAGGGCGGCTAATAAGGCCAAGCGCGAGGCGCAGAAGATTGCCGAGCAAGCTGCGGCCGCAGCGGCCAGGCCCGGCGAGGTTCGCTATGCAGCGATCCCGGAACATCACTTCCATGGGTTTCACGGCCGAGGCTTTGTTCAGGATGCGGACGCGATCGAGGGCGGCTCGGTGCGCGTGGTCCGCGTCAAGGGCGCCGATGGTGACTACTTCGAGGCGGTGTTCAAGGTGACCACGCCGTACGGCGACAAGGCGCGCAGCTATGGCAGCGAGCAGGCGCATGGCTGGGAGTTCCGACGGCGCAAAGTCAGCGGTGGCGCGCTCGAGGATCTCAAGCAGACCGAGATCACACCGAACGCGGCGCGGATTCGTCGTTCTGCTAGCGGTGGCACGGTCGAGATCGGTACCCAGGGCGCGCTCGCCAATCAGGTGCGCATCCGCGCCAAGAGCCTCGGCGAGCTCGACGCGCAGATGGCAGAGCTCTCGAGACACCTCGGGCTCGAGCTCCACAAGGAGCCGTCACGGGTGGACATCGAGCTGCAGACCAAGGCCAAGCTCGCAGCGAAGTTCGATCCCAAGGCGTTCGGCTCGCTGATGACCGGCGTGACGAGTCCCGAGGAGCAGCGTGCAGCGATCGAGCACGTGTTCGACGCCGCGGCCAAGCAGCATCCGATCATGCTCGAGGCGCTCGCCGATGCCGAGGTCCGCGAGGTCTACCCGGGCCATAAGGCGCTCTACAGCGAGTCGCTCGGCAAGCACATGGCCAAGCAGTGGGGCTCGATGTATCACGACGGCAATCCGTCGGCGGACATCGCCGCGAAGATCGTTGGTGATACCGGGCTCATGTCTTCGAACCGTCGCTACAACGGTGGCGTGTTCGTGACCGGTATGTCGACGAGCCGCGACTTCGAGACCGGCGGCGCCGATGGCGTGTTCATGCGCGTGGCCAAGGAGTCAGCGCTCAAGGGATCCGGCGGACGATTCCGCGCCGTCATCGATACCGAGCAGGTGATGGGCCGGCTCGATTGGTGGGCGTTCGATCACGACAACTACGGCCGCGCTGGCTATCGCGATTATCAGAGTCGGTGGTCGATCCCGGCGCAGCTCGCCGAGACTCGGGCCAGCGGCGGCAACGAGGTGATGGCCCCGCATGGTGTACCCCCAAGTGCGTTCAAGCGGTTCATCGTCGAGGATGAGAGCTATCGGCAACGGGTCCTGGACGAGCTCCGCAAGATGGGGGTCACCAAGATCAACGGTAAGCCCGCGGAACAGTTCGTCACCACGAGGTGACCGATTTTCGATTGACAGTGTCAATCATAATTGGTAGGGTGTTCATATGACGAACACCGCAGCCGCGATCACCCCGCCCTCCCAACCGCTCAGCATCGTCCGCGAGGACAAGGGGGCCATCGGCTTCGACGAGGCTGGCGCGGAGCGCGCTGACAACGACAACGCGCTGCTCAAGGGTGTGCTCTCGATCGACACGGGAACGACGTTCTTCGCGCACGGCACGGTGCTGATGGATCGCGCAGGCGCCAAGGCGCGCCGGCATCGCGCGGAGTTTCTCAAGCTGCCGACGGTCGAGACCGGGATGGCGTCGCTCATCGACGCGGTGCAAGCGGAGGATCGTCGGGACCACACGGTCAAGCTCGGCGAGGGCTACGTCAATCTCAGCGGCAAGCTATGCGGCTGGCGCGACCGCGATGGCGCGTCCATCGTCGATCTCGTTCCGTCCGAGACTGGCTGGCAGCGGCTCGCGTCGTTCGCACCGTCGGGCGTCAAGACGGGCCTGCGCACCAACGTCAACACGTGGCTGCCGCGCCGGCGTGAGGACGACGCGGTACTGCGCACGCGCAAGGGCGCAGGCGACGATCGCGAGCTGTTCGCAGTGGTGTCCACCGGCTACGTGCCGTTTGACCTTGACGCGATCGCGGCGTGCGTGGCCGAGCGCATGCCGTCCGATGCACGCTGCCGCGTCCGCTACGACGGCGGCCGGGCTCGCATCGACGTCGTGCTCCACAACCCGCATCGCTTCGGGCCGCGTGGCGACGCGGGCACGGTCGGCGAGCTCCATCGGCTCGCGCTGCGCATCACGACCGCGGACGACGGCACGGCTGGCTTCCAGCTGACCTGGATGGCGGAGCGTATCCGCTGCATCAACCTCACGATCCTCAAGGGCAAGAACACGATGTTCGCGGCGCGCCATACCCGCGAGGATCTCGCCGAGATGGTCGAGACCGCGCTCGCCGCGCAGGGCGAGGTTGCTGAGTCGTTCTCCGCTCGCTGGCGCACGGCCTGGACGGAGTACTACGTCGACCAGGGCTCCAAGCAAAAGCTCGAGGCTGACGAGGTGCTCAAGCGCATTGCCTACCACGGCACGGTGCGCATCCCCGGCATCCGTGGCGCGGCGGCGACGTACGAGGCGCTCCGGGCGGCGTGGGACACCGAGCCGGGCGATTCGCGCGCCGCGATCCACAACGCGATCACCCGCGCTGCGCACGAGGCTCCGACCACGTGGCGCGCGTCGGCATGGGCGGACGACGAGACCGAGGAGCAGGCCAGCCAGCTGCTCTACGCGAAAAACCTCGTGCTCGACCTGCCCGAGGACAAGCGCGAGCAGCTCGGCTGGTAGCTCTGCGCTGACGAGCCCGGAAGGGCGAAACGCCGCGAGGCGTCCGCAGATAACTTGCGAAAGGAGCAAAACGTGAAAACCACCACCACCCTGTTCGTGTTCGAGGACGGCGCTCGCGAGGTTACGGTCGACCTCGCCAAGATCGCGCTCATGGCCAAGCGCTACGATGGCAGTTACTGGCTGCGCATGACCGGCGGCGATTCGCTCAACCTCGATGCCGGGGTCGGCGTCGCGATCCGGACCGCCTGGGTCGCGTTCCAGGGCAAGTTCGATCCGGCCAAGGATCGGTAGATGAGCGATCTCATCCGCTGCGCGCACTGTGGACATCGCAAGCGCGAGCACGGCGCCTTCGACAACCCGATCCGGCCGTTCGCGTGCCCTGGCGACAGGGAGCCGAAGTGGCCGAGCTCGATCACCAATGAGCTGCGAGCCGGCGAGGTTTACGATCGGCGGCTCGTCGAGTTTTGGTCGGAGCGCACCACGAGCTTCAAGGAGAGGCGGTAGTCATGTACCTGCACTGCAAACGCGGATTCGTTGAGGCCGATCGCTGGGATGGCTCGCCGATCCCGGTTGCCGAGCAGCAAGCCCAGGCGATTGCCTGCGCTGAGCGTGGCGGTGCTGTCATCATCGCCCGCAGTCGAGACGGGGTGACGCTGGTCGCCTTGCTGGCTGACAGCGGCATCGACGCCAAGGTGTTTCACAGTCCGGCGTGGGACTACCCGTTCCGCGTCTACCTGACGCTCGACGAGTGGGCGCTGATGCTCACGGGCGCCGCGTTCGCGATCGATTACCGCAACTTCAAACATTGGACGAGCGCTCACCAGCGCGGGCAATACGAGCTCGCGATGCGGATCTGGCAAGCCGCCTACGACAGCGATCCCTATCGCTAGCCACGTTGGCCATTGACGGCGTCAACGGTAAATCGGAGGATGCCTCATGCCTGCAAAGAAGCCCGCTCGAGGGCGGCCACGCCTGCACCCGGAGGCGATGGACACGACCGTTCAGATCCGTTGCACGTCCGATGACCGCGAGCGTTGGATCGAGCTGGCCGAGGAGCTCGGGCTCGCGGTTGGCCCGTGGCTCCGCATGCTGGCGATGCGCGAGGTCAAGAAAGCGCGCTAGGGTGCGACATGGAGTTTTCCGATAGCAAGCTCTACGCATGCGGTGCGGAGGGCGGCGAGGTCGCTGGCCGCGTCCGCTACGATGCTGCTGCTCGGCTGATCACCTGGTTCAACCCGGGCGGTCGACAACGCGCCTACGAGGTGGAAACGATCAGCACGAACGACGCTGACCGGTTCGATTTCATCGATACCGAAGGGCGCCGGTTCGTGCTGTTCGAGCTCACGCCCGGGTATTACAACGAGCAGATTCGTCGGCCGCAGGATCCGTTTCTGGTCACCGCGGCCGAGCTGCTCGCCACGTTCGAACGCACGCAAGCGTAACTCGAGCCGGCGCTCGAGGGCCGCTGCTACGGTCCTCGCATGACCGACGATTCCGACGCGCCGCACGTGCCGAGTGAAGAGCGCAAGACCGACGAGCTCGACCCGCGCGACGTCCGGGTATCGTGGCCGGTCGCGCTCGCGCACCTCGAACAGCTGGGCGACTGGACCGTGCACGGGATGCGGCTCGGTGCGCTCGCGACGCTGCGGCAGCTCATCGAGTATGCGGCGCATCCAGGCGCGAGCGGGCTTGTCGTCGATCGGATGCGCGACATCATCGAAGCGCTGGCGCGAATGCCCTGGGATCACGACGAGGGCGAGACCGCCGCATAATCCTGTCCGCCGATTTGGGTGCTCGTGCAGCGTTGCCCTCGTAGATGGGCGATGACCAGGCCAAGACCAAGCGCGTTTTCCGCATCGATGCCGGAATGCTGCGCTCGCCGACGCGAACACCGCAAGGCTTCTTGCGGGTCGATGGTTATGCGGGTCGCGTTGGCGTGTACCCATACGTCAACGAGGACGGCACGACGCGACTAGAGCTCCGGCTGCCGGAGGAAGTGTTCCGTGCTGATGCGCTCGCCAGCTTCGAGGGCGCGCCGCTCACCGATGGTCACCCGACCGTTCCGGTGTCGGCGAAAAATGTACGTCAGCTCGAGGTCGGCACCGTCACCGGTCCGGCCCGGCAGGATGGCGAGCACGTAGCGGTCGCCACCATGTTCAAGGATCCGACGGCGATCGCGAAGGTCGAGAGTGGCAAGCGCCAGCTCTCGCCGGGCTACACGCTCGATCTCGACGAGACGCCTGGCGTGCATCCGCTGTACGGGCGCTACGACGCGATCCAGCGCAACATCACGATCAATCATCTCGCGCTTGTTGATCAGGCGCGCGGCGGCAGCTCCGTGAAGCTGCGCATGGACGGCGCCGATATCGCCGTCGCCCACATCGAGGAATCGTCATCGAGAGGAGACGGTATGGCCGAGCAACGCACCGATGCCGAGAAGATCGGCGAGTTGTCCGCCAGGGTTCAGACCCTGACGGATGCAAACGCCGAGCTGCAGCGGCGGCTCGACGAAGGCGTCGAAGCAGCGACGACCGAGGCGCTCAAGAAAGAGCGCGAGCGCGCGGATAGCGTCACCAAGACGCTCGACGAGCTCAAGGCGTCGATTCCCGGCCTCGTCGCTGCGCGTACGGCCCTCGAGCGCAAAGCGCGCACGGCCATGGGCCCGACGTTTCGCGTCGACGGCCTCGACGATCGCGCACTGCGTGTCGCGGTGATTCAAAAGCTCGCGCCCGGCCAGCCGGTGCCGAGCGACGCGAACGATGGCTGGCTTGAAGGGCGATTCGATTCGCTTGTCGAGCAGGCGACGGTCACCCGGTCGAACAACGATTCGATCGGGGCCGCGACATTCGCCGGAGGCGCCGGCGCGCGCCGCGACGAAGCAACCGAGCGCGCCGAGCGCGAGCGCAACCACCGTGAGCAGTGGAAGCAGCCGCTCGCATCCACGATCCACAAGGGGAGCTGATCATGCAGATGGAAGTGAAGGATCTACCGATCGGGTCCCCGGGAAAAATCGGGGACTTCTACACGGCCAATTCCGGCCAGATCGACAGCGCCACGAACGAGGAGGAGAGCGCGCAAATCCCGTTCGGTGTCATGGTCCAAAAGACCGCGACGCGCAACGCGAAGCTGCTCTCAGGAAGCAGCCAAGACCTGCTCGGCATCTCGGTGCACGGGCATGCGTACCCGATCCCGGCCGAGCTCGGCGACATGGGCGCGGGCGTTGCCGACGTTCCGGGCCTCAAGCCGGGAACCACGTTCGGCGTCGGCCGCAAGGGCCGGTTCTGGGTCCGCGTCGAGGCGGCAGTCGCGCTCACGGATGAGGTCCACGTCCGCGCGGTTGCCGATCCGGATGCCGACGAGATCGCCGGCGCATTCCGCGGCACCGACGACGGAGCCGACACGATCGATATCTCCGACTTCGCCGAATGGATCGAAGCCGGCGACGAGGTGGCACTCGTCGAAATCGACATGTCTCGCGCTGCCGGCGCGGTCGCGGATTCGTGAGGAGATCGCCATGAAGCAATACATGAACCTCGACACCTTCCAGACCGCGTTCTTCGACCGCGCGCTGACCGCCATCGACCCGACCAAGTACTGGGAACTCACCCCGGGCTTCAAGGCGCGTCGGTTCGTGCCGCCGGTCGCGAACCTGTCCCCGTACGATCGTGCGTACGAGTACACGATGTGGAAGATCACCGGCGATGCCAAGTACTACGGCCAACACGCCAAGGATCTGCCGATCGTCGGCGTCGAGGCAGTGCCGTTCTCGCGCCCGATCAAACCGCTCGGCGCGGCGATGAATTGGACGCTCGACGAGATTCGCTCCGCGGCTGCTCGTCAGGTCGGTCTCGAGGAAGCGACGATCATGGCCGCGATGTCGGTCATCGCGCGCAAGCTCGACAAGTCGCTCGCGTTCGGCGACGGCATCAACACCGGCCTCGTCAACGACGCCGACATCATCAACGACAACACGGTCGCTGCGGTCGGCGGTTTCGATAGCGCGCAGGACTACATCGACTCGCTCATCAAGCTGGTCGCTGATACCCGCGCGCGCTTGAAGCAGGCTTCGACGCTGCCCGGCGGCGATGCGCTGCCGGCGTTCGATCGGTTCACGATCTTGATGCCGACGGACAAGTACACCAAGGTCAAGACGACGCTCATGCCCGGCACTGCCGGTAACATGACGGTTCTCAATTTCTTCCTAGAGGCGATGGGCCCCTGGGTCGAAGGCGTCGAAGACTGGGCCGAGCTCGACGACGACAACCGAGCGATCTGCTACCCGCGCAACCCGATGGCGCTCGGCGCGGTCATCGCGCGCGAGTACACGCAGGAAGCTCCGCAGCCGGTCGGCCTCGAGATCAACGTACCCGTGCACGCGAGCTCGGGTGGCACGGTGATCCGGTACGGCGTCGCGTTCTCGTATATGACGCTGTCTTAGCGGCTTGACGGGCCGTGCAGGCTCGTGCCGGGCGTTCGCTCGCCTGGCGAATTGCGGACGAGGGAGACAGCAACCCGGAGCGCTCATACCGCTCAGAACCGCGTGCAATTCGCGGGTCCGCGACGATGGCGAATCAACGACGTACCTCGAAGCACGAGCAGGACTTCCGCGCTCGCCGTCTCGCGCGACTTGCGCAGCGTGCGGGCAAGGCTGCCGCGACAGCGCCAGCGGCCAAACCCAAGGGCAAGGGCAAGTCGAAGGCTGACAAGCCGGCGGCCAAGCCTCCGGCGAGGGTTGCGACGAATCCGCATCCCGCGCCGCTGCCGCCTGCGCCGTCGGTTCCGCACACGCCGCACACGCCGCACACGCCACCGGCGCCGCATGCGGCCAAGGATGTCGACGGGGCGTTCGACGATAAGTCGTCCGAGCACCTGACGCCGCCCGAGAAGCGGCATTGGTTCGGCCGCAAGAGCGACAAGGAGTAGACTCCGTTATGGCGGACATCGCCTGGACGGACGTCACCGCTCGGTTTCCGAACGATGCCGAGCTCGCAGCCGTTGATCCGGACGTCGCCGGGGCTGGCTGGGCGGCGCTCGCCAACGGCCTTTCGGCGTCGTTCTTCGGTGGCAAGGATTCCGAGAAGTACAAGACCGCGAGAATTCTCTACGCTGCGCACTTCGCGCTCGGCGGCGGCACTGGCGGAGGGCAGGTCGCCGCCGGGCCGGTGATCGAGCAGACCGAGGGCGGCGTCACCGAGCGCTACGCCGTGACGTCTACGACGTCGGTAGACGGCGTGCACAACGCCACCAGCTACGGCCGGCTGTTCGATGAGCTGATGCGTAGCTGCCCGAGGCGGCTCGGGGTCACGACGTGACCAAGAACGTCGAGGTGAACGATCGCATCTGGCAGGCGCTACAGAAGCGCGCGCAGGAGCTCTCGCACCACGCCGCGAAGGTTGGGATCATCGGCTCGCAAGCGACGGAGCAGCATCGTGACGCCGATAAAGAGCGGCAGGCATGGAAGGCGCTGCGCAAAAAGAAGGTGCGCAAGACTGCGGCCAACAAGGAGGCGCTCCGCGAGGCGCTGAGCGCGGCGATGCTGCAGTCCGGGGCGACCGGCCCGACGAACGTCGAGATCGCGGTCGCGATGGAGCTTGGCACGGCCACGATCCCATCCCGCCCGTTCATTCGCCAAGCGTTTCTGACGCGCAGGGGACCATTCGAGGCGCTTGCAGCAAGGCTGGCCAAGGCTTTCTTGCTGGGGAAGATGAGCGCCGAGCAGGTGATGGGGCTGCTTGGCGCGTGGGGACAGAACGCGATCAAGGCGACGATCACGCGCACCGGGTCCTTTGCCCCGCTGGCACCGGCGACGATCAGGCGCAAGGGCTCGAGTCGTCCGCTCGTGGATACCGGGCAGCTCGCGAACTCGGTTAGCTGGATCGTGGTCCCATGATGTGTGGTCGCTGTGGCGATCCGGGCCGCGAGATCGAGCTCGTGCGCGATGGTACCGTGGTCGGCGCAGGGGCGCTCTGCGATGTCTGCTTCGCCGCGGCAGCCGCAGGCGCCGACGAGCTGCGCCGTCAGTTCGAGGAGCTGCTCGCGGCCGGCATCCCCCGCGACACGGCCAACGACATCATGATCGCCCGTGTCACGGGCAGGGCGGCGCAGGCGTGAGCCTCAATAGCGTCAAGTTCCCGACCGGCTCGTACGAGGTCACTCGCACCGAGACGGGCGAATACACGCAAGGGCGTTACGCGTCGGGCGGTACATCGACGTTTCCGATCGTCGCCGACGTGCAAGACGTCACCGGCCGCGTGCTCCACGACATGCCAGAGGGCATGCGCGCCGAAGACACCAAGGTGCTCTACACGATCACCGAGCTCCGCGGGCTCTACCCGACCTTGCCCGCAGCTTCCGGGCCCGATGTTCCCGGCAATGAGCCCGACGTCATCTTGATCGAAGGCGAGCGCTATCGCGTGCACACCGTGCAGAAGTTTCGCGTGTTCGCGAAGCGATATCGCGCATGGGTAGAGCGGATCGCCGCATGATCGTTGCGACGATGGCATCGCTCAAGGGGCGCGAGCCGTTGCTCAAGCGCGTCATCGATTCGCTCGCACCGCAAGTCGATGCGATCTGCGTGTACCTGAACGGGCACGAGGAGATCCCGACATGCCTGCGCCATCCCAAGGTGCTTCACGCGGTGCTCAGCAAGGAAGCCGGCTGGCGCGGCGCCGAGGCAAAGCTCTGGTGGTGGGACCGCGATCAGTTCAAGGCGGCGCCCGAGTGGCGCGACGACGACATCGCGCTGATCTGCGACGACGACATCGTGTATCCGTCGAACTACGCCGCGCGCATGGTCGCCGAGCTCGCCGCGCATCCACGCTCGGCGGTGTGCGTGCATGGCTCGATCATGATGGACCACTTCGTCACCTACGCGGATTCGCGATGGGTGGCGCGCGCTCGAGGACACCTGCTCGCGACGTCACGCGTGCACATCCCCGGCACCGGCACGATGGCGTTTCGCCGCGGCGATATCGACTTCCGGCTCGCGCGTGACGTGTCGTGGTCGCACTGCGTCGACGTGTGCATGGCGATCGCGATGAAGCGCGCAGGCATGCCGTGCTACGCGATCGCACGGCCGGATGCGTGGCTCGTGCCGATGCCGCTGCCGGTCGGAACCTCGATCTATCGGCAGCGGACAGGCGCTCGCAACGAGCAGGTCGAAACCCGTATGCTTGTCGAGCAGGCGCCCTGGGAGCCGCTCGAGGCGGGCATGGATGGCTTCGTCGAGCGCGTTGCCAAGCCGACGTGCGTGCGGCCGAACAGAAACTCGATGGCGCCGCGCGAGATCTGGGACTTTCTGGCGCCGCGCCTCGCGGGTCGAGCCGGGACATTCGTCGAGCTGGGTAGCGGTCATGGCACTGCAAACCTGCTCGCCGCGCTGCCGCATGGCATGCCGCTGATCTCGGTCGAGCACGACCGCAAGTTCGTCGGCCTGGTACGCGGCACGACGTACGTGCATGCGCCGCTCCGCGGTGGTTGGTACGACGCGGGCCTGGTCGCGCGCCGGCTGCCGCCACCGGGCGAGATCGCGGCGGTGCTCATCGATGGCCCGCCGGGCGGCTACGGGCGCGCAGGCGTGCTCAAGCATCTCGAGCTGTTCGGCAACGCGCCGATCGTGCTCGATGACGTGCATCGTCCGGCGGAGCTAAGCCTTGCCAAGATCCTCGGCGAGCGGCGCGGGGTGGCGCCCGAGATCCATGAGTGCGGCGGGCGCGCGTTCGCATCGATTGGCTGGTAGCGGACGTAATCCTGTCCGCGGTAGCCGCGGTGTCCTTAGCGTGCTTGCGTGGCAGCGATTGCCTGGATCACCATCGAGAACGCAATCCACGCGTGGCTCGTCGCCGCGACGGGGCTCGCGGCCGGCCAGGTGATCTGGAGCTTGCCCGAGGAGGGCGCCCCTCGCCCCGAACGGCCCTACATCACGGTGCTGATCAATGAGATCGATCAGTTCGGTCATGATTGGCTCGTCAAGGATGCGGCGCCGGATCCCGAGGAGGGCGCGGAGATCCGTGTACGCGCACGGGGTCAACGCACGGCGAGGATCCATCTCCGCTGCTTCGGCGTTGATGGCTCGGGTAGCGATGCCGCGAAGATCCTTGTTGACGCGATCGCTGGTCTGCCACTGTCCACCTACGATCTCGACCTGGCGGGCGTCGGCATCGCGGACACCGAGGCGGTGCAGGCCGTGCCAGGCCGACGCGGCGGCATTCTCGAGCCGCAAGCCACGACGGCAGTGAATATCCATCTCGCTTCCGAAGTGGAGGCGCGGTTGCCCGAGGTCGCGCACATCCAGATCCGGATCAACGAGGAGTCGATCGGTGAGGTCGGCGAGCTCTGGGTTCCGGATCCGCCGCCCGATTCCTGAAGGAGATACGCATGTCCATCGACCAGCATGTACCGGTAACCGTCAGCGTGAACAACGCAGGGATCGCGAAACAGGGCTTCGGCCTGACTGCGATCCTCACGTACAAGACGGTCTTTCCGGAGCTGTCGCGCGCGTACGCGAAGGTGTCCGACGCGGTCGCGGACGGCTTTGCGACGGATTCTCCGGAGGGCCGCGCGCTCGCGCGCATCCTCGGTCAGTCGCCGCATCCGGTACAGGTCAAGATGATCCGCGGCACGCGGATCCCGACGCAGCGCTACGAGCTCGGCGTGCTCGATGTCGTCGAGGGCTTCACGTACAAGATCAACGTCAAGGGCGAGGGCTTCTCGGACACGTTGCTCTCGTACACCGCGCTTGAGGGCGACGACGAGGACGATATCGTAGCGGCGCTCGTGACACAGGCGCAGGCGGTCGAGGATCGCAACTACACCGCGAGCGCGGTGGTCGACGCGTCGGGCCCCGACACGCTGCGCTTCCTCGGCAATGCGCCCGGCGATTGGTTCTCGCTGCAGGTATTCGACACGCTCATGCTGTCGATCGTTCAGAACCACGACGATCCGGGCATCGCCGATGACCTCGCCGACGTCATGCTGTACGACCCGGATTGGTACTACCTCGAGACCAACTTCAACAGCTCGGCGATGGTGCTCGAGACGGCGGACTTCATCGAGTCGGCCGGGTTCAAGGCGTACATCGTCGATCTCGTCGACAGCGAGATCGAGAATAGCGCGCCCGGCGGCGACGACATCGCATCGCAGCTCGACGCGCTCGGCTACAAGCGGACGCTCTACGCGTATCACCGCAAGCCGAACGAGATGATGGCCGCTGGCTGGGAGGGGCGCATCTCGCCGCTCGCTGTCGGTACATGGGATGCCGCGTACAAGCCGATCACCGGCGTGACCGCGGACTCGTTCACTGCAACGCAGATGAACAACATGGACGGCAAGAAGTGCTCCTACTACAAGGCCGAGGCCGGTCGGAGCTTCACTTGGAACGGCGCCATCGCGAACACCGATTACGGGTTCTTCGACAACACGGTGTCGCTCGACTTCGTCGTCGACGACATCCAAAAGTCGGTACTCGCTGCGCGGCTCGCGCTCAACAAGGTGGCGTACACCGACGAAGACATCCAGGGCGTCATCAAGGGTGCCGTCGAGGGCGCTGTCGATCGCGCGAAGTCTGAAGCGCACAAGATCATCGCGCTCGGTATGCCGGGTGACGAGGACGACCCGGAGCCAACGGTGTTCTTCCCGCGCGTCAAGGATATCGATCCTGGCGCTCGCGCGCTGCGCACGATCCCTGACGGGACCGTCTCATTCCGGCTGCAGGGCGCTGTCAACACGGTGCCTATCAACCTCACCGTGACGTTCTAGAGAGGAGCCGACGATGGCGCTGCAAAAGTACAATCCCAAGAAAATGACCGGCTCCTGGAAGGGGCTAATCGGCGGCACGCGTCCATTTGTCGTGCAGTTCGCTGGCGGCTTCATGGACACGTTCATCAACGCGAAGTACTCCGGCGATCGCGTGACCGAGCACGAGGGCGCAGATGGCACGGTCACCATCGTGCTCAACGCAAGCGAGCTCGCCATGGTCACGCTCCATCTCTCGCAGGGCGCGCCCGCGAACCTATTGCTTACGCGCCTGTTTGGTAGCGCGAAGCGGAACTACCTACCGGTTGGCGCGTTCACGTTCGAGGATCTCAACGGCACAACCTTGATCAAGTCGCCGCAGGCGTACATCAAGACGACGGCCGAGATCGAATTCGGCAAAGAGGTGAAGGGCCGGAGCTGGGTCTTCGGCCTGACCGAGGCTGAACTCCGCGTCGGGGACGCAGGCGACTTCTAAGCCATGGCGAAGGAGCCAAAAACCACGAAGATCGACGGGCTCGAGGTCACCTCGATCCCGCTGCCGTTCGAGACGTCCGAGCCAATGCTTCCAGACGTTGGCGTATTCCTCACGCTCGTATTCGAGCAGCTCGCCGGCGTGCTCGACGGCGTCGATCTAAAGTCAATGCTCGGTGTAGTGTCGGACGGCAAGTTCGACATCCGCAAGATCGAGATCCCAGGGGCGGTGCTCGTCAAGCTCGGCGGAGTCCTGCGTACCGCGGCGCTTGCGCTCGGTGACGGCAAGCTTTCGAGGCTCGCACCGAAGCTGTTGTCGACGACCACGGTCATATTCGTTGACCCAATCAGCGGCGAACGCGAGCTCAAGGATCTCTCGAAAGCCAAGGATCGAGCGCTCGTGTTCGATGAGCATCCAGCCGCGTACCTTCCAACTGTCTTCTTTGCGGGGAGGACAACCTACGAACGTTATTTTCCCGTAGCCGCCCTAACCGGCGGCGCGACCCCAAACGGATCGAGCTGACCGGCCTGCAGCCGGAGCACCTCCGGCCGCTCAGTCCATTCCGCCTCGTGCAGGCCGGTGTCGGCAGCCACCTCGAGATCCAACAGATGACCCTGGACGACGTTGACCTCTGGCACCTCTACCTCGACGCGGTCGACGAGGCCGAGCTCGTGGCGCGCGAGCAGGATAGCGAGGAGGAGTAGCCATGCAGGTAGCTGATCTGTTCGGCCTGCTCGGGATCAAGATCGACAAGGTCTCGTGGGACCGTGCGAACAAGGCGATCGGCGGCATGGGCAAGTCGCTCGGCGGCCTCATGCAAAAAGCGCAGTCGTGGGGCGGCTCGCTCACCGGGACGCTCGCGCGGCTGACCGCAGGGTACGGCTTCGGCAAGCTCGTCGAGACGGGCCTCAAGTTCAACGCGAACATGGAGGACACCAAGAACCAGATCGCCGGGATGATGGCGCTGGCGACGAAGACCGATCTCAACGACAACCTCGGTAAGGCCGGCACGTTGCTCGACCACCTGCGCGAGCGGGCGGCTAAGCTGCCGGGTACGACGGCTGAGTACGCGCAGATGCTCGGCATGCTTACGCAGCCGATTCTCGATGCGAAGCTCAGCATGCAGGATCTCGAGGATCTCACGGTCAATAGCGTGGTCGGAGCGAAGGCGCTCGGCGTCGAGTGGTCGGCCGCGGCGCGCGACATCGATCAAGCGTTGCGCGGCTCGTTCCACTCCACGGACGTGTTCACGGGCAAGCTGCTCGGCTCGCTCGGCTTCAAGGGCGAGGAGGGGCGCGCGCGGTTCAATCAGTTGAGCGCCAAGGATCGAGCTCAAACGCTCAAGCGCGCGCTCACGCAGAAGCAGCTCACGCAGCTCGCTGCCGCGCAGGGCCAGACTGCTTCCGGCAAGTTCTCGACGCTCGTCGATACCGCGCAGCAAACGCTCGGCCGCGTGATGGCGCCGCTGTTCGCCAAGCTCGTCGGCTACCTCGAGCAGGTGAACCAATGGCTCGATAAGAACAGCGCCAAGGTTGCTCAGTTTGCCGGGACGATCGGCGGCGTCCTCGTGACAGCGCTCGAACAGATCGTCGAGGCGATCAAGTTTCTCGCTGAGAACCCCGAGCTCGCAGCCGGGCTTGGAGTGATCCTTGGCGTGTTTCTCGCGATGAGCTCGCCGATCACCATGATCGTGATTGCCGTCATTGCGCTGGTGAAAATCGTAAAGGCGCTTGGCCCGGCGTTCGTGGCGGTGAAGAACGCTGCCGCGGATGCGCTCGGCTGGATCGACGATCAGCTCGTAGCGCTCGGCGGCGCGATCGTAAATCTCGGTGAGACGATCGCCGCGCCGTTTATTGCTGCGTGGGATGCGGTCAAGGCTGCGTTCGACGCGGTCTACAACTGGATCCGCGACAAGCTCAGTTGGGTCGAGGGCAAGATCGGTTGGCTGGTCGGCAAGGCTGGGACGATTGCCGGCTTCGTTGGCGGCGGCGTCGGCCTCGCAGCCCCGGCGATTGTCGGCGCAGCTCCGGCGATTCCAACGATCCCGGCACCGGCTGGCGGAGCTACGACGACGAACAACACGCAGGTGAGCGTCGGTGATATCCACGTCAACGCGCCGGACGTTTCCGATCCCGCGAAGGTGGCCCAGATAGTCCGCAGCGAGTTCCGGCAGACGATGTCGGACGCGTACGCAGCCGCTCGAGGCGGACGACGATGACCACCATCGACGGGTACCCGATCGACTGCGTGACCGACGAGCGGCTCACTTACGAGAGCGAGGTGACCGAGTTTCCGATCGAGAACGGCGCGCCGGTCGCGGACCACATCATCGCGAAGCGCCCCGTGCTCGAGCTCGAGGGCGTGGTCAGCGACACGCCGATCGGTGCGATCGCGAACGACATCACGCGCACGAGCCTGTCGGGCTCCACGCTGCCATCGCGTGACGCGTTCGATCGCTTCGTGCAGCTCCATGACGATCGGCGCAAGATCACCGTGGAGTGCTCGTTCGGCAAGTTTGACGACATGGTGCTCACGTTGCTCACGCCGACGCGCGACAAGACCACGCTCAAGGCGTTCAAGTTCACGGCGACGTTTCGCCAGATCGAAATCCGACAGAACAACCGCACCACGATCCGCGTCGCTGTGCCTGGCGCGTCCGGGCTTCGCAACTTTGGCGCGCTGCTCGGCCAGCTCAAGGATATGGGCGTCACGTTCGTCACCAGTCGTCCGGCCGATCCGCAGCTACGTGCGCTCAAAATTCGGGCAGGCGATCGATTGATTTCGACCACGACGCACAAGCAGCGGCTCGCCACCTCGCTCAAGAAAGGCGGCATCAACTCCTCGGGCCTGCAGACCACCGAGACGGGCGACGTCGTTAAGTCGAACGGATGGGACCTCTGGGAGAAAGCTGGCTTTGGTCCCGAGGGCAAGATGGATCACTACGGGCTCGAGCCGTTCGAGACCGAGACGAGCGATGGCTACGTCACCGGCCACAACAAGCAGGATTACTACCCGTACACGTCGCACATCACGTCGACGAGCATCCAGGGCAGGCGCGTGCACTGGGACTACCGATCGTCATCCTGGGTCGACGATGAGAGCAACGTCATCGTGAAAAAGCCGCCCAAGGGCGAGGACCGCTGGAAGGGCGTAACCGTGGCGCGAGCGCCGGGGCCCAAGCCGTGATCATCGAGCTGCCGTTTCGTCCCTCGGTCGCGCACTATCGCTTCGGCACGGCGATCGGCGACTTCGCGTACATCTTCGATGTGCACTGGAACTCGCGCGACAACTTCGATCCGGAAACCGGCAAGGCGGCGGGCGCGTGGTACTTCGCAGTGCGCGAGCAGAATCTCGAGCTCATCATCAGCAGCGTCAAGATCGTGCTCGGCACGTACCTCGGCCGGCGGCGCAACCATCGCCTGTTCCGTCAAGGCGTGTTCGTGGTCTGCGACACCACCGGCAAGGGCAAGGAGGCGGGCTTTGATGATCTCGGCACGCGCGTCGCGGTCCGCTACATCCCGCAGAATGACCTCTTGGTGCTGACGAGGTAGCCATGGCGGTGCTGTTCGATCGCATCGTCCAGGTCACCGCGTTTTTGCAGCCGAGCGGCTTCGTCGGGTCCAACCCGCAATTCTTCGAGCGCACGGGAACGGCGTTCGAGATCTTCTACGACAAGGGCAAGGGCAACCGGATACAGTTCGAGGTCGAGAAGAACCTCAGCTCGACGCCCAACAAGTGCAAGATCAAGATCTCGAACCTGTCCGAACATTCGCGTGATGACTTCGAACGGCTGCCGGTCGGCATCCAGCTCGCTGCCGGCTACGACGGCGTAGCGAAGCTCCTGTTTACCGGCGACCTGCACGAGTTCTTTTCCGAGCGGGACGGTACCGAGATCATCACGACGCTCATCGTCAAGGATGGACTCCGCGCCTACGCGCACGCGCGCATGAATCGCAGCTACAAGGCGCCGATCACGGTCAAGCGCGTGCTCGAGGATGCGGCCAAATCGATGGGGCTCAAGCTGCCGCCCGAGATCGAGCAAACCACCGAGTTCAAGCAGGCGCTCGCGGTGGGCATCTCGGCGAGCGGGCCAACGCGTGACGTGTTGACCAGCCTGCTCGCACCGTACGGCTATCGCTGGTCGGTGCAGAACGGCAAGCTCCTGGTGATCAAGAACGAGACGTTCGCGCCCGGCGACGTCATCCTCGTCAATCGGCAGACCGGGCTCATCGATTCGCCCAAGCTGACAACGCCCGAGAAACCGCCAGCCAAGAAACCGACGAAGAACAAACGGTATCGAGGCCCCGAGATCAAGTTTCAGTCGCAGCTGTACTCCGAGATCGCCCCGGGGCGGCGTGTGTACCTGGACTCGGAGTTCTTCAATGTCGATCTCAAGGCGCTCGACGTGAAGCACTCCGGCGACACGCATGGGCAAGACTTCAACACCGACGTCTCAGCGAGGCCGCTATGAGCGATGAGCCACGCGATCCCCAGCTCGAGGATATCTTCACGCTCGCCGTCGAGACGGCGCTCGCCAGCGCGCGCGTCATGCTGCCCGGCCGGGTGGTCTCGTACGACGCCGTGAAGCAGAGCGCATCGATCCAGCTCCTGCTCAAGGAGTCGCACCTCGCTGAGGACGATACGGTTACCGTCGAGGCGGTTGCCGAGCTGCAGGATGTGCCGGTGCGCCATATCGGCGGCGCGACCGGACGCATCACGGTTCCGGTCGTGAAGGGCGATACCGGAATGGTCATCTTCGCGAGCTCGTCGATCGCGCGGTGGAAGCTGATCGGCGGGCTCATCGACCCGGGCGACGCCCGCAAGCATCACATTAGCGATTGCGTGTTCGAGCCGGGCTTGCACGACTTCGCGCATGTGCCAACCACGGCGCCCACGGACGCGATTGTGACGCATGGCGAGACCCGGGTGGGCGGGCCGGTGGGCACCGAGAAGATGCTCCGCGCTGAGAGCTATCGGACGGCCGAGGACGCGCTCATCAACGCGATGACGATCGCGTTTAACGCGATCCAGATTTATGCGGTGGCGATCAAGCCCGTTGCCGACCCCTCGAACGCGGCGACGCCTGCGCTGGTGACCGCGATGACCACGACCTGGACGGCTGCAGTAGCCGCGTTCACGGGCGCCGCAGCGACGTATCTGGCCCAAAAGGGCCGCGTGCTCTAACCCTGTCCGGCGGTTATCGCCGGCTCTTACCGTGGCAGCGAATGGCGCTGCTCTCGACCGATCGCCTAGATCGCCGCCTCGATGCGAGCGGTGACATCTACGTCGGTCCAAACGGCAGTGAGGGGATCTCCGGGATCGACGGCGTCGCGCAGCTCATCGTCATCGCGCTCCGGCTGTTCAAGGAAGAGTGGTTTCTGAACCTGGACAAGGGGATGCCCTGGTACCAGGAGATCCTCGGCGAGAAGTTCAACGAGCAGCTCGTGCGCAAGCGCGTGGCCGAGGTCGTGCTCGCGGTGCCCGCAGTGACCGGCATCAGCTCGCTCTCGCTCATTTTTACGTCGGCGATCCGGCGGCTCGAGATCAACCTCACCGTGCGGACACTGTTCGGCGACACGCCGCCCGACTTCATCCAGTTCGTGATCGGGGGAGGCAATGGCTGAGTTCGGTCTTTTGCCGGAGGGCTTCGTACGGCCCACGATGTCCGAGATCCGCGCGGAGTTCGAGTCCGAGGTGCGCGGCGCGCTGGGCGCGAGTCAGCCGCTCGGCGATGACACGTTCGACGGCCACTTGATCGGCGTCCTCTCGGAGCGGCTCGATCTGCTGTGGGAGATCGGGGAGATCTCGTTCTCGTCGATCGACCGCGACAAGGCGAGCGGCGATCAGCTGCGCGCGACGGGCGCGCTCACCGGCGCCCTCGAGCTCGAGGAGCAGTCATCCAAGGTCACCGAGACACTGTGCGGTGACGATGGTCAGGTGATCCCGTCCGGGACCACCATCTCGACGGCCAGCACGGGCCAACGCTTCGAGACGGCGAGCGACGCCACGCTCAGCCAGCTCGATGACTGGCTGCCCGATACCGTCTACGAGGTGGACGATCGGGTCACGAACAGCGATCGCTGCTACGTGTGCATCACGGCGGGCGTCAGCGATTCGTCCGGCGGGCCGACCACGACGGATCCCGACATCGTTGACAACACGGCGCATTGGAAGTACCTCGGCGAAGGCCAGGCTGCCGTCGACGTCATCATGACGTCCATCGAGATCGGCAAGATCGTCGCGATCGCTGGCGACCTCACCGAGATCGAGACGCCGATCGGCGGGCTCAACACTGCGGTGAACCTGCTCGATGCTGACCTCGGCCGCGACAAGCAGACCGACGAATCGTTTCGCCTCCTCGTCGAAGCCGAGCTCGCCACGCCAGGCACGGGCACGCCGGACGCGGTGCGCGCGGCGCTTCTCGAGCTCTCCGGCGTGACCAACGCGCACGTGTTCTACAACAACACCGACGAGACGGACGAGAGCACCGGGCTGCCGCCACATTCGACGGAGTGTCTCGTCCAGGGCGGTGACGATCAGGACATCTGGGATTGCCTGTGGGCGAACGTCCCGCTCGGTATCACGACCATCGGCACCGAGGACGGATTCGCAACGGATGCCGAGGGCAACGCGCAGCCGGTGTCGTTCTCGCGTCAAGAAGATATCGACATCTACATCATCGTCGATCTCATCGAAGACCCGACGGAGTATCAGGGCGACGATGCGGTGAAGGCGGCCATCGTTGCGTGGGGCGACGCGCAAAAGACCGGCAAGGATGCCGTGGCCTCGGCGATCGGCGCGCAGGCGTTCACGGTCGCGGGCGTGCTCGACGTGACCAGCGTCAAGATCGGCACGGCGCCAGCCCCGGGCACGAGCGACACGGTCGACATCAGTCCGCGTCAGCTCGCTATCTACGACACGAGCCGGATCACCGTGAACACCACCGACGGCACGCCGTAGGGAGGCAGCATGCGTAGCTCAACTTCGAGGACACTCGCGATCGCGGCCGGCGCAGCGCTGGTCGCGATGACGATTGTTGCGTGGGCTGGGGGCACGGTGATCACCGGACCGGGCGCGGTAGCAAACAACAGCATCACGAACGCCAAGCTTCGCGATTCGGTAGCGCTCAGCGTGATCGGTCGCTCGGCAAACAGCACCGGCGATCCAGGCGACATCGCCGCATCATCCGACGGCGATGTGCTTCGCAGGAGCGGTACCTCGCTCGGCTTCGGCGCGATCCCGGAATCGAGCGTCACGGGTCTGACATCCGATCTATCCGGCAAGGTCCCGACGACACGCACGTTCACGGCCGGCACTGGACTATCGGGCGGCGGCGATTTGTCCATGGATCGGACGTTCACGCTCAGCATCGCGGGCGCGAGCTGCGCCGCAAGCGAAGCCATCACGGCGATCAGCCCTACTGGCACGGGCACGTGCTCGACGGTCGGCGACATCACATCGGTGGTCGCCGGCACCGGGCTCAGTGGTGGCGCGACGGGGGGCGCAGCCACGCTGGACGTCAATATCGCTGGCGCCTCGTGCTCGGCGGGGAGCTTTCTATCCGCACTCGGTGCGACCGGTTCCGGGACGTGCACTGCGGCGATCGCAACTAGTTCGGCCAACACAATCGCGAAGTACAGCGGGGGGAACGCGATTGCCGGATCACTGCTGACCGACGACGGCACCACGTTTGCGATCAACAGCAACAAGCTCACGGTTACCGAGGCAAGCGGCAACACGCTGATCGCGGGGACGTTGACGTTGAGCCCGATGACTTCGGGTTCCGTGCTGTTCGCTGGCACCGCCGGACTCGTCTCGCAGGACAACACTGCCTTCAACTGGAACAACAGCACCAAGACGATGACGATCACATCGCCGTCGGGCACGGCGATCGGCGCGCTCAGCAACTCGACCTCGGCGGGCACGATGTACATCGAGAACACGAATGCTTCCGGCCCGAGTGATTTTTACGCCACCAACAGCTCCGGAACCGCGGAGATTTCATTCGGCTACGGCAACTCAAGCTACTCAGATGCCGCCCGAGCCGGCAAGGGCTACGTCTGGCGCAACACCGGCGTCAACCTGGTGTTCGCGCGCACCGGAGTCACCGACGCGACGCTGTTCTCGAACGGCAATCTGAACATCGGCACGTCGACGTCGGATCCTGGCGTGCTCCTGAATGTGCAGGGCGCGGCCTCGACGACGGGCGCCGTGACGCTCGGTGACAACACGAGCGATCGTCATACCAGCAACGGTGGCTTCGACGCCTACGAGACGACCGGCAGCACATTTGCCGGGCTCGATTCCACGACGAACTCCAACATTGCCGTTTGGGACACCACATCGATGACGACTGGCGTCGGCGGTGGGATCCTATTCCTCGGCAAATACACCAACAGTGGCAACTACGCCGGGGCCGGCGGGATCAAGCTGATGAAGCTGAACTCGACCGACAACAACTACTCCTTCGATCTCGTGTTCGGCACGCGCGCAAACGGCGCGAACCTTGCCGAAGTGCTTCGCCTGTTCAGTACCGGCGCAGCGAATTTCGTCGGCGACCTGTCAGTCGCAACAAACAAATTCACGGTCACCTCGTCTAACGGAAACACTTCGACGGCCGGCACGCTCAGCTGCACGAGCGACTTCGCGGTCAACACCAACAAGTTTACTGTCACCGCGTCATCGGGCAACACGCTCGTCGCTGGCACACTGTCGGTGAACGGTAACCCGACGCTCGGTGACGCCAACGCCGATCTCTCGACCGTGTTCGGTCACGTGCTCTATAACGGCACCGCGCCATCCAAGAATGCCGGCTGCGATGGCTCGGGCGCGGCCACGGTCACCGGCACCGATGCCGCCTTCCATTCGACGACCGGCACCGGCGCGACCGCGTGCACCTGGACGTTTTCTCGCACATACACGGTCGCCCCGACGTGCACCGTGTTCGTCGAGGGCGGCGGAGCGAATCCGACCTGCACGATCTCGGCAACCGCGATCACGTGCACCGTCGTGGCTGCATCGACCGTCTATCATTGGATGTGCGCGACTAGCTCCGGTGGCGCGTAATGCTGCTCGGTGAAACAGATCCAGATGCCCGGCACGTCGGACCGCTGCACGCGGTCGATGGTGATGGCAATCCCGTGCTCGGCGAGGACTTCTCGGGAGCGGGCGAGCTCGAGATCAAGGTGGGCGGCGGTGCGTTCGCAACTGCCCTCGGGACCATCGTCGAGACGGGGAGCGGTTACTACTACTACCTGGCGACCGCGGCCGATGCGCTCGTGGGGCCCTGGATCGAGATCAAGATCGCTGGTGTGTGTCAGGAGTTCACGCTTCGCGAGGACGTGAAGCTCCAACTCGAGGGCATCATCGCAGGCGAGACCGATCCTGACCTGCTCGTGATCGGCTCGCTCCGCTTCATCGATGCCGATGGTAATCCGCTCGGCGCGGCCGACATCGCGGCGGCGACCAAAGAGGTCAGCATCAACGGTGCTGCGCTCGGCGCGCCCGCGGGCACGTTCTCGTGCGTCGATGACGGCTATCTCGATTACATCGCCGATCCGACCGAGGTCACCGATCGCGGTTGGGTTGCTGTTCGGATCTCCAAGACGTGTCAGGAGATCATGTTCCGCGAAGACATCGTCGTAGAGGCCAAGAACGCGACGGCGCCCGAGATCGAGATCGTCTCGCCGACCCCAGGCGTTGCACCAGGGCAGCCGGGCGGCTTTCCTGCTTCGCGTCGCGCGGCCGAGCGAACGCCGATCGTCCTGCGCATCACGGATGACGCGCCTGGCCTCGGCTACATCGAGGTAGCCGTGCGCTTCTATGGCTCGCAGGCCGAGCTCGATGCCGATGAGAACGGCGTCGAGGAAACGGTGTTTCGCAAGGGCCAGTTCCGCGGCAAGCACGTCGCGAGCTCGTATGTCGAAGACATCGACGACGGCGTCGAGCTCCACGTGTTCCGCGATGGCGGATGGCTCGGACGCTTCATCAAGTTCGCCGTCGACCCGATCGACGAGGATGGCAATCTGACCAATGCCTGAGTATGTCTGGGAGCTCCCACCGCTCCTCCCCGAGTCGCCCGAGCCGGCCACCGAGGTCACCGGCATGGCGCGCGCTCACGCTGACGAGGCGGTCGAACGACTAGCACTGCAGTTCCGCAAGCCGCGCATGATCGCGCTCGTGCGTGCGTACTGCGCGCCGATGCAGGCCCTCGAGCAGGCGTTCGTCGATCTGATCACCAAGCGCACCATCGAGGATGCCACCGGCGTGACCCTCGAGCTCCTGGCCAAGCTGGTCGGCCAGCGACTGATCCTCGACCTTGACGAGGACACGCTCCGCTCGTTCATTCGTGCGCGCATCCGCACCAACCGGTCGAGCGGCATGGGCGATCAGATCCTACGCATCGCTCGGCTCGTGCTCACGGACTACGCCAACCGTGACGAAGTCATCGCAGAGGGCACGCTATCGCTCGTCGCGAGCAATCTCGGCACGGCCGGGTATAGCCTTCGGGTCAACGGGATCGATCTGACATGGGAGCTCGCTACCGTCTTGGCCGTGGACTTCTTGCGCGTCGCGACCGGCGACGGCATCCGCTCGATCCTGGAGTTCGATGTCCAGCTCGATGACGAATTCGACGCTCACGACTCGGCATTCACGCTCGATGACGCCTCCGACCCGGGCTCGGTCACGGAGGGAGCCGGGCTCGCCGATGCCAGCGAGAGCGAGGATGTTGGCGGCTATCTCGCAGCCGTGATCAGCTAATCCTGTCCCAGCGTTTGGGGCGTCGCACATCATCGCCGCGATGCCGACGAAGCCTGATGATCTGCCGGTATGGGCGACCGATGATAGCTACCCAGCTGGCGCGCAGCCGTGGGCCGAGTCGGACACGAAGATCGAACCGCTGTCCGGCAAGCAGGCCGAAGGTTTCGAGCCTCGTGAGAAGCCAGGCGCTCAAACCCTCAACTGGCTGTTCAACCTGATCTACAAGTGGCTCGCGTGGGCCAACGCGATCCCCGAGACGATCATCGTCCCGCTGATTCCGAACATCCGTTACGACGAGTTCCCGGACAGCTTGACCGGCCAAATCAACGGCAACGCGAGCGGGATGTTCGAAGTAGAGATCAGCGACACGTACCCGACGTGGCAGATCACGCTCTCGCTGCCGATCGGTTCCGAGATCCAAGGCGTGCGCGCCTGGTGGGATACCGGCGCTGCCACTTTCCTAAAGGTGACGCTCGCGCGCAAGGAGATCCTCGGCATCGGCTACGACGTGATCGCGACGGTCATCGCCGACGGAGTGGGCGGCGTCGAGATGGACGAGGCAACGGGCCTCAGCCACGAGGTCGAGAGCGGCTGGCAATACATAATGCTATTCACGCGCGACTCGGGCACAGATCAGATGTTCATCTACAATTCAGAAATCGACATCCTGCGCTATGCGCACGTCTAGCGAAAGCACATTCCGGTCTGTGGCAGATTGCCGATGATCGTTTTGGTTTGAACGGCTGTGACCCCAAGCGGGATGACTGACTTGAACCGATCGGGCATCAAGATCCAGATGCCAACGTTTGCGGCAATGGCCGTGGCGAAGTAGAAATCGACTCGCTCCACGGATGGCTTGGCCCCGAGCATGGGGTTGTTCTCGAAGGTGCCGCGCCAACCAACCTCAGCTCGAGAGCGGGTCTGGGCCCAGTCGCACGCGAGGCTCGCACTGCTAGCGAGCAAGGTCGCCCGGTTGACGTGCGTACAGCCAGAGCTCAGTAGCAGCGCAATGACAGCAATTCTCAGCACACATAAATGGTAGTCCGTACCAGGAAAGCAGCAATCAGCTAACTATGCAGGATACCCCGGTGATATCCGCATAACAGGAAATCTACACACTGTATCTAGGTGTCAGAGCATGAATGTAAATGCCAAACATATAGGCTATCTGTCGCAGGCGCGTTGCAGCATCGGTAACCCTGTCCGCGCACTTAGTGCGTCCGTAGCGTGGTAGGGGCATGGCGGACGATCCGAAGCACTCGCGGCAGACCAGCCCTAGGGGGCTGCCGATTCCGCGCGTGGTCACCGAGAAAGGTTCCGCGCGCGTTGGCGATCGCGATCGCTACCTCCCCAAGACGCCCAGCGGTGGCACGCGGACGCATGAGAGCTGGGAGGACGATCACACGCCGCCGACCACGGATCCGGCGCTCTACCGTGCCATTCGCACGCTCAAGCATGACCTGCAGGAGCACGCGCAGGAGCTCGGCGAGCTCACCACGCAAGTCGCAGTCATCCACGCCCGTACGGATGAATTCGGCAAGGTCATCGAGCGGCTCGACGAGAAGCAGGACGAGCAGACCAACAAGCTCGCCACGATCTCAGGCCAGCTCGGCATCATCATCGACGACCGGCATCGCCACCTCGCGGTGACCGAGACGCGAGCGATCGTTCAGTCGACGACCCGCGAGAGCATGGCCGATCGCGTGCTGACGCTCGAGGAGCGCCGGCAGAAGTTCTGGTCGCAGGTCTGGGTCAAGGTTGTGGGCGGCGTGTTCTCGGGCGGCGTGCTCGTTGCGCTCGTTGGCCTCATCGCGAGTAGGTGCTGATATGGGGACCGTAGTTTTTATCAGCCATCCGATCGGCGAGCGGGACGACAGCCCCGAGGCCTGGCACGACAACCTCGCGAACGCGAGCGAGTGGATCAAGTTCTTCATCGACACCACGAGCTGGGTCGTGCTCGCGCCCTGGTACGTCTACGCGCTCGTCCACGAGAACTCGCTCATGGCCGGGCGTCGGTTGATCGACTCGATGGCCGCACTCGAGCGCGCGGACGTGTGCTTGCTGATCGGCGGCGTGATCTCGCCGCACATGCGCGATTACGACGCGCGCACGGCACGTCGGCTTGGTCTGCCGGTCGTTGACCTGACTAGCTTTGGCGTCATCCCGCCCGACAAGACCGACGAGGATACGATCCAGGTCATTCGCTCGCGCGTGCGGACCGCGATCACCAGCAAGCCGCGTCGCGTGTGGATGCCACTGCTCACGCAAGACGATCTCGACAATCTCAGGAAAGCGCGCCACGCGCTCTACGCGCACATCGTCAGCGACGCGGGCGAATACGACACGGCCGTCGCGCTGCTCGACCGCATCATCGCTGCCGCCAGTGAACGCGGCAGCTGAAAGGACACTATGAAGCCAGGTTGCAAAACGTCCGAGTTCCTGCTCGCCCTGCTCGTCGCCGGTATCGGCGCGATCGCCAGCGGCGGCATTCTCGTTCCCGGCTCGAAGGCAGCACAAATCGTCGGCCTCGCATCGGTCACGCTGTCATCAATGTTTTACGCGTACACGCGCATGCGGATCAAGATCGCGCATGCGCCCGACGGCTCGGTCAGCGGGGTGACGATCGAAGGCGATGGCGAGGCCAACGTCACGAACGTCACCAACGTGGCACCGCCAGCGGAGCGCGCGACCACCGAGCCCAAGGGATTCGCGAGGCATGATCTGTTGCTGCTACTCGGATGCTCCGCGCTCGTACTGCTGCTCACTCCACTCAGCAGTTGCTCATGGTTCAAGGGCGAGGCGCAGCACGACGTGGGCAAGCTGATCGACTGCGCAGCCGGCCAGCTCGGTAGCACCGTCAGGGAGCTGCGCCCCATGGTCGACGATGTTCTCATCGAGTCGATCACCGGCGACGCCAAGCTCGACCAGGACCGCATCCTCGACGTGACCAAGAATTTCGCGAGCGACGTCGGGATGTGTTTGTTCGCGGACGCCGTGACCCGCGCTCTCGAGCCGGCCAGCGAGGATCCGCAAGCACCGCGGGCGAGCCCACTGGTCGCCGACCCGACGTCGCTGCGCTCGACGTTCAACGCGGTCCGCGCGAAGCACGCGCCCGGCAAGCAGTACAAGACCGAGGCCGGCACGCTGTGAGCGGCCTGCTCGTCGACGGCAAGGTGATCCCGGTGCCTGGCGTACAGGTCATCGGGCGTCACGAAGAGGCGTGGGCGTTCCTGTCGCCCGGCGATTGCCGCCCGCGCCGCGATGGCAGCGGGCACGCCGTGTGGCCGCATCAGTGGATGCTCCACAAGACCATCGCGGACGATCCCGAGAAGCTGATTCCCGGCATCGGTCCATCCGGCGGCGCCGGCGGCGCCAGGCCGACCGCGGAGTATTGGCAGAACGACCCGAAGCACTCAGGCGCGCACCTGATCACCGGCCATAACGGCGAGCTCGTCTGTCTCGCCGACCTCGTGCAGGTGATGGCCTACCACGCGACCGTGTCGAATCTGTACTCGGTGGGGCACGAGACCAAGGAGCTCGTGGGCGGCGGCTTCTACGAAGCTGCAGCGCGGACCACGGTCGAGGTGACACTCGCCGGCTGCCGCGCGCTCGGCATTCAGTGGCAGATGCCGCACCAGTACAGCGGTCAGCCGTTGACGCGCATGATGGTCGACGGCGGTCGAGACTGCTTCGGCATCTTCGGCCACCGCGACAACACGACCGCTCGCGGGCGCTGGGATCCGGGCGACATCCTGCCCGACATGCTGCACGAGCGCGGCGTGATGAGATTCGATTTCGAGCATCGCGAGGACATCGCGTTCTGGATGACCGTGCAGACCGAGCTCGCCGCGCGAAAGTTCTACCACGGTGCGATCGACGGAATCCCCGGCCCCGGTACGACGGCTGCGCTCAAGGCAGACGGCTACATCGACGGCATTCTCGCGCTCGGCAAGCAAGCGTTGCCCGACGCATGAAAGGAAGCACCCCATGCAGATCGTAATCCTCCCATTGTTGGTCGCGTTGCTCGGCTTGATCCTCTACTTCGGGTCGACGAAGAACGAAAAGCTTTCCCAGGTTGGCAAGCTGCTCTTCATTGTCGGCGCAGCGATCGCGCTCTACTTCGCGACGCTCACCCACAAGTTCTGATGTGATGCTCTCGATCGTTCTCGAGCTCAACGAGCCCGGCGTTACGACGCTCGACATTCTGTCGATGGTGCAGCGTGACGCGATTACGCAGGCGCTCCATGCCGCCGATGGCAATATCACGCACGCAGCCACGCTGCTCGGCACCACGCGGCAATCGCTACAGCGCCGGATGCGACGGCTTCGCGTTCAGCCGCCTTCGAAGGCGCGCAGGGTCCAGAAGTCGTCCGCGAGCTCGGTGCTCGCGACGTAGTCGTACGGCATCGTGAAGTAACCCCGCATGCCCCAGCTCGTGCCCCAGCTGTTGCGCACGAGCAGCGTCCTGGCGACGTCGTCGTAGCCAACCGCCATCACGGCGTGACCGCCGAGCTGGGTCTCGAGCCGATCCGGCATCGGCACGATCCCGCTTTTGGCGACCGCGGCCGACACGAAGCTGTCGTAAACCGAGAACCCGAACACGAACGGATAGCCCTCGGCCAAGCACTGTCGCATCTCGAGCAGCGACACGATGCGGTGATACGAAGTCACGCGATGCCGCTGCGCTGCGGTGTACGCGACGCTCGGCGGCTTGCGTGACTTCGTATCACCGCATC
>Ga0207676_10000171_pt1 | contig 56710 bp, 92 predicted proteins | sample KBSSwiS72_FD_184307 | JGI IMG/M metagenome (GOLD analysis project Ga0207676, IMG submission 184307) | Switchgrass rhizosphere microbial communities from Kellogg Biological Station, Michigan, USA - KBS Switchgrass S7-2 (SPAdes) (version 2) | ecosystem: Host-associated > Plants > Roots >...
AGCTCTCGGGGTAGGAGGGGGTTAGTAAGTCTCATTCGTACTAACCCCTGAAACAAAACAATGTTAAGCAAACAAACTTGGAGTGAGTTGGTGGTATGTGGCCAAGAAACTACTCAAGCCCTTAACATGTCGTACTATTCGGACAGATCGAGCATAAGCCCATCCGGCCCACCTGTCAAGAGCTTTTCTCCGGCCCGCGCTCGGGGCCAGTGCCCCCAAAAATAATCCCAAAATTTCTCTTGACACGGGGCCAACTTTGGCCCATGATTGCTTTGGTAAGTGCTATGCCAGCGGAAATACTAAAACTAGGCCATACTAATTTTACTACCAGAGAAGAAACAATATGCCGGGGATGCGGGGCGGCTATAGAACATGGGCTATGCGCTTTCGGATGTAGGTATGATGGGGAGCTAGGGGAAAGGCCCATAGTTAAGTATGTTTGGGAAGTAGCAGAGGTACTAGCAAAGGTGTACTAACAAAGGTGGAATAAACTATGAGTAAGCGGGGGGCTAAAGCTAGGGAATGGTCAGGGCAGGTAAAGGTTGATTTGGATGAAGATAGGAAGCGTAAGCTGGTGGCGATAGCCACGGCTATGGATAGGCCGCAGGGGAGCACGATTAGACAGTTAATTGATTTGGCTTATGAACAGCTAAGCGCGGGGGCGCAGGCTGGGGATGGGAAGGCATAATGGCCGTGATTCTGACTACTGTTTTGATTACTGTGTTCGCTGCTGGCTATGGTTTCGGTATCATAGTTAGTAACGCTGGGCGTAAAGTTATCACTAAGCAATGTACTTGTACATGCGCTAGGATGGGGGATAAGCCATGAAGCTATTCTGTGTAGGCTTGCTGTCGGGCTTGCTATTGGCCCAATCACTGCCTTATAGTATGAGCTATCAAGGGGAGGGGGCCATCCCTCTATTGCTAAACAAACGTAAGCAAAAGCGCTATCGGGAGTTTGCCTTAGTCAACACTACAACGTGCAATGAGACTAAGGACGTGGTTACGCTGCCAGTGGCCCGAATAGATCAACAGATTGAGTTTAGGGGTATGACGGTTATTGCTCCGGCTGTTATTATAGCTGAGATAAATAAGGTGGAGTCGAAAGATCCTAAGAGGATTCTGGTGGATCTGGCGCGGTATGCGGCTTTCGGGTTTACGCTCTATGCGGGATTTAGTAAGGCTAGCCTAGATACGGTGCGAACTGTTGCGCCCGTGGCTTCGATATCTCTGCAAGAGATATCCGATAGGCTGCTTAAGGATATCCCAGCTTCGAGGGTGGATACGCTGCAATCGGCTCTCTTTGCTAGAGAGCTAGTGCTAGTTCCTAATGGCTGTGGGCAGGTTATGCGAGTGGTGGCGTGGGCAGGGAACTACCCAAGGGTAGTTGTGGGAACTATTCCGCTTGTGAGTAGCGGTATGCTGGGGCCAGTTAGGCCAGAGGATAATCTAACGTGCCTGCCGGGGTCGCCTTGTGGGGGATTAAAATGACACATCATTGTCATGCTGTGGGCTGCGGTGTAATTGTCCCACCTAAAATGCATATGTGCCTTACCCATTGGCGCATGGTTCCAAAGCTAGTTCAAGATTTAATTTGGAAACATTACCGGCCAGGGCAGGAAATTGATAAGCAGCCAACTATGGATTATATTGCTACGGCATTTGTTTCTGTTTCGTGCGTTGCCTTGAAAGAGGGGAAGACATTACCTACCCTAGATATGGGCGGCTTATGACCCAGCTAGAACCTGATACACTACTTTATAAGCTTAAAGTGGAAGTAGACGGGCTTCATGCGCTGTTGGCTAAGCCGGAGCCGGGGATAGCTACGTGGTGCCTCATGGTGGGCCAAAAGTGGGAAGCAATAGCTAAGCTTTGGGGCGGGAAGCAATGGGATGAGGAAGGGGATAGAAGGAGCTAGATGTCTCGATACTGTCTTAAATGCGCCCACCGGATTGGGGAATATGATAAATCATGCGCCAAGTGTGGGAGACAAGTATTTGTAGGCTTAGATACGCTTCTAGTGCATTTGATGCAGAGAATAGAGACGTTAGAAGCTAATCAGGAGGAGATATTAGAGGCCTTATGACATTCGCAGAATTTGACAAGCTAACCGAGTCGCGTTTCGACGCTGTTAGGCTAATGCGGGATACTAAGGGAAAGGAATACGCGGGGAACGATCAAGCTGACCGCTTGGCTAATTTCAAACGCTCTGGCCAGCGGTGCGGGGTCACGCCGATTCAGGCTTGGTTTGTGTTATATGACAAGCATCTGGGGTCAATTGAGAACTATGTTAAAAGCGGGGGGCAGACGTTCTCAACAGAGAATATTCAGAGTAGGATAACGGATGCTATTACTTATTTGCTATTGCTGGAGGGATTGATTATGGATCAGAGGCTAGAATCACTAACAAAGGTAGACCCGATAGAGGAGATTTGCAATAAGTGTAGCGGGGCAGGGGCGTATAACGAGACTAATCAGATGGGAGTTGCGCATACGGTTATCTGTCCCAAGTGTCAAGGTAAGGGCAAGCTTTATCACTCCGTAGGAGTAGCTAATGCGAGTACGAAGGCCTAATGCCCACCATATTTGTGATTGCAATACGTGGGGATGCCTGACGTGTATGGGCCGGTTTGTGAGGAATGCTTATAGCAAGATGAAGCATGAGTCGGAGAGTAAGACTAAGTTGACGGAAGGGGAGCGCTACGATTGGGATAGGACCCGAAAGCCCAAGCTTCACAGGCTAGAAGTATTGGGGGAAGAAATACATAAGCTAGATGATAATAACAGGAAAAGGCTAGATAAGTTGAGGGGCGCTAACTTGCACCAGAAGGACTTATGATATTCACGTCACGTTCCAGATTTGAGACTTTCCTACAGTGCCCACGCCGGGGATATTGGAACTACCTGCATGGGGGCCGGGGGGTTACGCTGGCTGGGTCTAATATAGCTTTGAGTACAGGGTCGGCTGTGCATGAGGGGCTGGCGGCGATGTTTAGGGAGCTAAAGGCTAAGCCTAATATTAAGGCTTTACCTCACGCTACTGCCTTAGGGATAGCATCGGCATTAACAAGTATGTTTAAGATCGGGGATTATCAGAGGGAGGAAGGGGAGGAGCACAGTTACCAAGAGTATGTTGGGGCCGAGCAGAAAGCCCTAGTTGAGGGCTTGCTTTGGTGCTTTGCCTATCAGGTTGCGCCGGATTGGATCGAGCGATACAACATTGTGGATGTTGAGCGGGAGGAGCGGAGGAAGATTAGTAATAATCCCGAGATCTGGCTAGAGGGCAAGATTGATCTAGTTTTGGAAGAAAAGAGCACGGGGGATTTGTATGTGGTGAGTTTCAAAACTAGCTCTAGTCTTGACTCGAGGCTGGTTGATAGCTATAGGTACGATATTCAGGGCGTCTCTGAGAGTTGGTTGCTAGAGCAGAGGATTGCTGAGACTAACCAGAGGCTTATGGAGAATAGCCTGAAATATGTAGAGGATGATATTATACCAATCGAAGTTCATAGGGCGGCTGTTGCGTATAATGAGGCTATTCTTAGGGCAATAAAGCCCCAGAAGGTGGCGGGCGTTATCATGTGCGTTCTGCTCAAAAACAGGCGCTACGAGAGGGTCAAGGGGTCGGGAAAGTGGGAGACACTTAGCCCATTGATTAAGGGCTATCGGAAGCTAGTAGGGAGTGACATAGAATATGCTCATAGTTGGCAGTATTCTAATTCTGCCAACTTTTCGGGGAAGTCAATTCTGGGGAAGGGCTGGGAGCCTTTCGATATTTGGGATAGCTATGAGGGGGGAATTAAGGAGTGGGTGGCGGCGATAGCGGCGGGCGAGATCCAACCGGAAGAAAGGGTGCTGGCGCAGCAGATATGGCAACAGACGTATTATAGGAATGATCGGCAGATGGGGGATTGGTTAGATCAACACCAAGCTATGGAGGAGGAGTTTGTACCGTTCTTTAATGGGGATTTTGAGTTTAGCTCGTTAGAGGCTAAGTTGAATAATAAGTTCTGGCAGAACCGGAAAGCTTGTATGTATCCCCGTAAGTGCGATTATCTGGCTATTTGTGATAGTGCCCAGGTAGAGGCCGATCCAATAGGATCTGGCCTGTACGAGTGGCGGGAGCCGCACCATGAAGGGGAGCTAGCTTCGCTAGTTCAGATTGAGGGGAGCCATGGCTAAGATTCATGAGCAGATAACGGAAGCTAGTTGGTGTCAACATTGGGAAGCATTAGACAGCGAGGGGAACCCCACTATTAGCATTCACGGGGATAAAGCTTGTGCATGGTGTGCAACGGCATGGCTCAAAAGGATATATGGCGGGAGGTTAAGAGCTAGGCATGTATGGAGGCTGGCAGCTATTCTGGGGCTACTACCGCTAGATACCACGGAAGATAGAATGGCGTCAATATCCCGGTGGAATGACCATCCCAATCGCACCTTTGACGAGGTCAAACGGGCCTTCAAGTTGGCAGATTTATGATAGCGCTGCTAGATTGTACGGCAGCGTTGCTGGCTATCGTTGTGGGGGCTATTATTGGGTTTGTGCTGGGGATGATGGGGGATAGGAATGGCTAATAGGAAATTTGGGGATTGGGTGAGAATCCGCCAGGATTCTCACAGGCCAATGGCAGGTGAGAAGGTAAGGATATTTAAGGTTCCACCGAAGGTGGAAGGCTGGCCCCAGTTCTATCAGGCATACTATCGGGATAAGCTGGAGGAGTTTACCGAAAGGGATATTGAGGGTAGAAATGACGCCAGAACGACTAGCTGAGATTATTAAGTTTGTTAGTGATGTCAGGCTTAGTTATGGCCAATCACCCTATGTTAAGGTAATGGTTGAATTGTTAGTTGAAGTGGAGAGGCTAAGACAGATAAAGGGAAGGAATATTGAGGGTACGGGGAAATGATAGGGCAGAACGGCTCGATACATTTGAAGCGTAATTCATGGGCGCTACGATACCAGAAGGGCAATGTAAGGCATAGTGTGGTTATTGGAACGTTGGATACGCTAAAGAGTCTTTCGATGGCGCGGGCGAAGGCAGACGAGGTATTAACTGAATTAGGCATACCTCTTAGGAGTTTTAAGGAAGAGACTACTAATGAAGGGAACACTAAAAGGGGGGATAACATAGAGGAGCTATCCGGCAGGTTCCCCGTTGCGGTGTACCGTATCGCCCTAGCTAGTGCAATCAAAACATTGCAGCTAGAGACTGGAATAACATTAAAGGCTATGGTAGATACCCATGGGATTGCTCGGGATACTCTGCCTAGACTGCTACGTGGGGGCTGGTTGATTAGCACGGCGACTATTTTGAAACTTTGTGACGTGTTTAAGGTGACGCCGGGGGCGTTTTGGACATTAGCGGATAGCTACGCAGACAATTTGAATAGAGAGTACCAAGGGTATTATCGTATAGCCGTGAATGAGTGGTTAGAGTCGAGGCGGGTCAATAATTATCATGAGACAGAACTTGAGCAAGCTGAAAATAAAAGGATGGAACTAGAATGCCTAGAACAAGCGCGAAGAATGCTAATGCAGTGCAGAAAAATCTTACGCAACAGAACAGAAACTTTGACTTTCCTCCCTGCAAACCAGAGCCACCACGTAGTTTAGTGTTGGCGGCGGCGGGGATTAGAACGTCGTTTGACTTTGCTAACTTGATGAGTGCTTTGATGAGTGATTTGATAGAGCAGAAGCTTGCGCCGGGGACAGGTAATGCCGTGTGCAATGCTGGGGGAAAGCTACTCAAGGTTGTTGAGTTGCAGGCAAAGTATGGCACACCTGGACCTAATGGGAATATGCTTAGGCTAGCGGAGGGGAAAGAATGAGCAGAGCTAGAACGATGTGTATTTATGGGGCTAGCGGGAATGGCAAAACTAGCCAGCTAATATATCTTGCGAAGTATGTTCAAGAGAGGTGGGGCAAAACCTGCCGCTTGGTGTCGGCAGATCCGGGGGGATGGATGCCCCTAGAGGATGAGGGGTTGATATGGAATCCCGAAAGCAATCCTAACGGGATTGTTCAGGCCTTCAATGTGACTAACAGGCCTATGCTTTTGCATGACATGCGTAAGCTATCACAGGGATATTGGCCCTATGCATTTCTGGCGGCGGATGGAACGGTTAAGACTCATTGGAAGATGGATATTGAGGGGCGTAATGTCGGGGCCTATTTTATCGAGGGGTTGATGAGCATTGGCTCGGCTTTTATTAGTCATATTAGTAAGCAGGATAATGAAAATGCTGCTACTAAGGTGCTATATGCTGCGCCGAGGTATGAGGAAGGGGGCGAGTCATTTGGGGCGGTGGATAGAGGCCATTATGGATTGGTTCAGAAGGAGTTGGAGAATCTAGTTAATCAGATTGGCACATTAGCTATAGAGCTAATGTGCTGGACTAGCCATGTGGGGGCGGGGGAGGAAAGGACTAGCAGGGTACCCATATATGGTCCCGGCGTAGCCGGTACGGCCAAGACGTGGGTAGCGCCTAGCTGGTTTGCCCATTGCCTACATATTGAGAAAGAGGAACCGGCAGAATGCCGCCTTTGGTTTACGCAGCACAAAGATTCTCAGAGTGATATTAAGTATCTGGCTAAGGCTAGTATTAGCCCATCTCGCATGCGCGAGATTCTAGAGATGTATCCCGAAGGGTACATCACGCTGGAGTTGGGAGAAGGGGCCGACAAATACCTTAGGCTTATTAGTCCTACCGTGGAAGCCACGGTGGTGGGGGCGGCGAAAGAGAGCTAGGGGGTTATGATTAAGTATGTGGTGGCTGTAAATGCCAAGGAGGCTAAGGATATTGCTAATGAGGCGGGGTGGGACACCCAAGCGGAGGCTAATGATTATTTGGAGATAGTAACGGCCACTGACCCGTTTTGTGCTAAGCAATATGTGGTTTATAGGGTGGATATGGGGAAGGAAGGGCAAGATGGCGCTAAAAGATCTTGAGGAGCATTTGGACAAGCTAAAGGAAAAGAGGGACTTAGACGAAAGGAACCGGGAAACTAGGCATCCAAGCGTGATTGCCATGGAAAGGCATGAAGCTAGAGTAAAATTATTAGATCAGATCGAAACAACTAAGATTCAGATATTGGCAGAACAGCTAGAACAGAAATGGAAAGGAAAATAACTATGGCTACTAACACAACACAACAGACACAACAGAATGCTAGGGCAGTGGAGCAACAGCAGGCGGAGCCTGCTGAGCGCGAGGAGCTAGTCTCTATTGATATCAACGATCCAGCGGTTAAGGCGCTGGACGTGGAGCAGGAGATTGACCCTACGGCGGATGCGTGGGATAGGCCGGTACCGCCCCCGGACGGGCTGTATAGGCTCAAGTTGAGCCTAGGCCGGGATGGGTTCAAGAACGGCTTCGAGATGAAGGACGGCAAGCGGGTAAGCTATATCCAGTGTAACCTGGATGCGCGTATTCAAAATGATCCGGCTTGGATTGATTTCCCGCTAATGCCCAAAGTTAATACTAAGATTGGGGGCGGCAAGGAGACTAATCAAGTCGCTACGCTGCTGCTTAAGATGGGCAAGCCACAGCCGAGCAAAACCACTATCTTAAACTTGTGCCAGGAGCTTTCTAAGATGCTAGTCAAAACGCCCGAGCTTGGGGCGCAGCTTGAGTGGCGGGCGTGGGATCAGCACAAGCGGGGATGGATTGCTTGTGGGATGAAAAACTTTCCGGCGCTGAAGGGTGAAGGGCCGGGGGGATACAACCACATCGTGAAGGATAGCAAGGGGGGCGACGTAGTCGCTAAGGCTACGCCAGTGCGTTGGCTGAGCTTGGCTGAGCTAAAGACGGAGCAGGAAGGGGGAAAGGGCCGGAAGGCAGCGGGGGCTAGTGCTCCGGGGGCTGATATCATTACATAAGATGCCGCAGGCATCTTGAACTAGCTTCGCTAGTTCCGCGCTACTCACAAGGGTATAAATAAACAATAACGGTGTCTTTGATAGGGGCGCTCCGTCGCGGAACTAAACTTATGACCGATCTTGAACGCTGTGACGTTGAGATAGCAAGGTGTTTAGAATACATAATGGCTGGTGGCCCTGACTTTATGGGTGCTATCTTAGGATTATTAGATTGGAGCGCGGAGCGGAGGGTAATTGTATTAGATGAACAAGCCAATAGAATGCCAAGGGTGCTCATTTGAGAACATCGGGCAGAGTTTTAGCCGGTGCGATGGCCGAGGATCAAATGGAGTATTGATCCTCGGGGAGGGGTTAGGGCACCAAGAAGCTATAGATGGTCTGCCCTTTAGGCCGTTCGCGCCATCAGGGAGCCTGCTAGAGAAGGCATTCCGCATAATAGGTATCCCCCGTGAGGCATTCTTATTGGATAACGTGATCCGTTGCCATCCTCCGGGGGATGATTTCACTAAGGTTAAAGAAGATGCTATCCGACATTGCACAGAAGCGTATGGTGGGCGCAGTCTTACTAATGGGAATATACGTGCTATTCTCGCTGTGGGGGGTAGTGCTCTGCGATTTGCTACGGGACTTGAGGGCAAAAAGCTGGGGATTAGCAATCTTAGGGGTTATGTTCTTAGTAATGCTAGCAGTGGCGGGGTCCCAGTTATTGGAAGCTATCATCCTAGTTATATTCGGCAAAGCGGGAAGCTAGCATACTTAGATTATCTAGTTCATGATTTGAAAAGGGCCGTGGCGGTGGCTAAAGGTGCGAGGCCGCGCACGGATGTGCGCTATGTTGAGCATCCTACGATTGAGGAGCTATGGAGATTCTATGATGAGTGCAAGGCCAACCCAGATATACGTATCTGCTACGACATTGAAACGGAAGACTCAACGGAAATTGAAGAGGATGAAAGGGAGCGTATTGGGGGATTTCTGTCCAGTATTCAATTCTCGAAGGAGATCGGCACGGGTTACTATGTTGAGTTACGCGGAGCCGATAAGGAGCACAGGGATGTTGTTAGCGCAATATTGGAATTGCCTAACCCCAAGATAGGGCATAATGTATGGAACTTTGACAACAAAATCCTAAGGGAACACGGCTATGCCGTGTCTGGAGACATTGATGATACGATGTGGCTATTTCATCATCTCAGGCCCGACTTAGAAATGAACTTGCAATCTGTGGCTAGTTTTACGGATATGCCTTTTCCATGGAAACATCAGGCAGGGAATAGGCCGGAGTTCTATGGGTGCGCTGACGTGGATGCTCCGCTTCGCATCTATGCGAAGCTATTGCCCGTTATGAAAGCTATTGGGGTGTTGCGAGGTTATGAGCAACACGTCAGGGGCCTTTATAAGATCCAGCTTGGGGCGAGTGATCGGGGGATGGGAGTGAATGAGCCAGCTTTTAACACCCTAGAAACAGACTTAGAGGAACTAAGAACAGAGACATTGGCTAAGATCCAGACTAGCGTGGCTAGTTCTGGGATTGGGGGATTGCATCCCAAACAGGGTTATAAGAAAGAGCCAGCTATTGTCGGGAGCTTTAGAGCGCCTTATGAGCAGATCAGACTTGCGCTGGAAGCGCAAGGCAAGCCTGCTAAGCCATTCGAGCAGGCTATAGCTGTGCCGGTGGCACAAGCTACGAGACAGCCGGTTAAAGAGGGGTCGGAGCTAAATAAGTACCTAGTTCACAAAGAGTTCGACTTGGAGACTGGAGACGCAGTCTCCAGGTGGGCTTGGCAATTGGAATTTAATCCCGGTAGTTGGCAGCAACTCCAACAGATTATTAGGCTAAGGGGGCACAAAGTGCCCAAAACTAGCACTGGCAAAGAAACTACCGAAGCCAAGGAACTAGATCGGCTTGCCCGCTCTAGTGGTGATAGGTTCTACGATAATATTATTTCTTATCGTAGCTTGGGTAAGATGTTGACTAATGATTTTCCGAATTGGCGTCCGGGGAAGGATGGGGCGGTGCATACTACGTTTACTTTTGCGCCCGCTACTGGACAATTGAGCAGTAGGAATCCAAGTACCCAAGTTGTGAGTAAGCATTCGCCAGTGGGGCAAAGATTTAGGAGAATTATTCAGGCTCGTCCGGGACGGACTTTGATTGAGGTTGATTATAGTGCCTTCCACGCGATTATGTTGGGAAGGGAAGCACAAAGTAAGGCTTATATGGATCTGGCGGCGTGTGATCCGCATAGTTGGTTTGCAAGCTACCTTATAGGTAAGCCGGTGGATTATAGCCTGTTTGAATCCAACCCCCAAAGATTCAAGGAACTTCTAAGGGAAATCAAAGCGGAATATCCGGTGGTGCGTAACACCCAAGCTAAGCCAGCATTGCTAGGGGTAGGCCTAGGCTTGCAGCCTAGGAAGCTCTATTGGCTCAATAGGGCGCAGGAAATTAGCGGCCAGATGGTTGGCATTCCCAATGAGAAAACTGCCCGCAAGCTTCTAGGGATGCTCAAGGAGCTTAGGCCGGAGCTATTCGAGTATCAGGATAGAATCGTAGACCAAGCAGGCCGCAAGGCTAATCTAATAAACGAATGGGGATTTATTAGATGGTTCTACGATGTCAAGGGCGAAGATAGAGAAAAAGCCATTGCTTTTAATGTCCAAGGGAATGCCCATGGGATGCTAAAGCAGAAGCTAATAGAGATGAACGCCCGAGGTTATCTCGAACGTTATTGGTATATTAATACTATCCATGATAGTGTTGTGTTTGAGCCGTTGGAGGGGGAGTGGGAAGAGTGCGCCGCGCTAGTGCGCGGGGTGATGGAATCACCTTGCATCGAACTAGCCGATTCGGTGGTGTGCCCGGAGGGACTCCGGGTGGGGGTTGAGATTAGCAAGGGTAGGAACTGGGCAGAGTATGATAAGATTGGGAATCCTGAGGGGATGAGGAAAATATAATGGGCACTTACTATCAATATACTAACTATACTAAGAAAGAGATTATATGTTGCTCAGGGATTGCTAGTATTAAGTGGGGAGCATTCGCGGGGTGGAGCCTACAGGGGGCTATTCTTAATACGTTCCTGGGGTTCGATTGGAGGGGTAGTAATAAGTACCCTTGTTGGTCTGGAAGATGGAAGGGGGATAAGATAGCCCTAGAGGCTGATTGCGATGATAATGAGAGTGATGATTGGGAAACTGTAAAAGACGTGGGGGAAGAGTTTATTATAGTGTTAAGAGATAAGGGGATATTAAATGAGTGGTTAAATTTGGCGGGCGTGCGGGACAAGGTTATGATGGGGGAGATAGAAAAGTTGGGGAGGTTATCGCACTCCCCGTAGCGCCCCTAACCCAGTGTTACTAAGCATAGCAGCTTGATCCACTGTTACTAGTTCTTAGGCTAGTGGTGTCCCCTTCGAGTCGGGAGGGGATGCCCCCGAACATCCTCACAATGTGGGACTATCGCGCCCACTATGCGCCAAGATTTTGTAAGGGCTATTTGGTTTCCCTTCTTCCCCTAGCTAGCTAGGGAAGCTCGTTACGCTGCTACGTCAGATTGGCTCAACGCTGGAGCCTCCGTGCCCACTGTTGCGCTGGCTACCTTCGGCGCAGCTTCCGCCTTAGGCTTTCGTACCGGCTTAACTGGGGGCTTTAGATTCGTTCCTACCCTGAACTCCATACACAGCGCCCCCGCCTTGGTCTTACCCTGATCCGCCACCAGAAACCGTTGGGTCCCGTTCGTCACAAAGGGATACTTGACATTGTTTCGCAGCGTGGTAGCCAAAGCTAAGCCGACAATGCCGGTCTTAGCATTAATCTGCACTGGCGCTTGATTCTCCGGCTTAATGCTCTTATCCATTGCCGGAGTGAATCGCAGTGCCAGCCTGAACCCTTCCGTAACTTTGGGGTCCCAAAGCAGCGTAGCATGGCTATACTTCCCATCGGCCACTTCTTTCGAGCTAGCCCCAGAAAGGACTATTCGTCCTTTGTCGGTGATAGTAACGGCTGGAACGGACTCGGCCCGCCCACCAGTAGATTTTGCTAGTTCAACTACCTCAAACCCTTCCAAGTTCATTTGTTTCTCCTTTTTATGCTGAGCATTGAGTGCGCTCAATGCTCTCGTAATATCTCGTGGCATCTAAGCCTCCCCCATCATAACCTAGCGTAGCTAGGTTTGTCAATAGCCTTTTTAGCATTCCTCTGTATCAATCTGAACGTAGACGCCTTGTACAACGCTGTGGCGTGGCGTTACCGCTTCGATCTCTAGTACTAGCCCAAAGCTAGGACTTACGACCACGTTTAGGTTGTCTCCATACACCTCAGCAATACGTTTTAGGGTGTTGGCCACTTCGCTAATCGTCATGTGTTTCTGAATCCCCCACTAGCCAGATTGCTGTTAGTACCAGAACCACCAACAGCACAACTACGTACATTAAATCCATTTTCCCCACTCCGCAATTCTAAGAGCCACAAGACCCACTACCCCAACCGGCCCCAAGGCGACTAGCCAACAGACCCAGCCAAATGGAACCTTTCCATCACCCGATAGCACGAAATAAAAGGTGTGAATAAGCCCCACCAGAAACCAAACAGCAACAATGTTTTCGGTCATTCCTCCTCTCCCTTATCTTTAATCCACAACTATGTCGATAATCTCTTGCATAGCCCTAGTAGTGGCCACGTACATCAGGTTCCTTTCCTGAACCTGTTGCCAAGCCTTTCTAGCCCATGGGCTAGGCATATATTTATCCTGCCCCAGAATAAACACCCGTGGCCATTCCCGGCCCTTAGCCTTATGTACCGTGGCCAAGGTTAGGCAACGCGGCCTTTCATCTATCTTGGTATCCCCGAACATATTGGAGACAAATGTCTCCAAGTCGCTAACTAGGTGTTTGCCCTCCCCCAACAGGTGCTCTGCAAGCACCTGCACCGTTTCACACCTGTCTACTACCTCGGCCACCTTCTCATCCCTACCCCTAGCCTTCCATTTCTGCGTCTCACGAACTTGATAAATCCCAAGTTCGCTTAGCATCTCCTCTAGCTTGGTTACTTTCCACCTGCGGACTAGCTTTATTAGTCCCATGCCGATCTCCCTGCCCTCCACCTTGCAGGCCACGCCCCGGCGCAATAGGCGATAAGCTAGCTCCACTAGAGGCTTAGTATTCCGGCACAAGATAGCATCACTGGCAGTAAACTGCTCGGCCCATATAGTGCCCTCTAGCTTGCCATTGCTCTTAGCTTCTAGGGCCACCGATCTTACATTGCCCTGGGGGTTAGTTCCATTAGCCTGAAAATCTGGCACCCACCGTTGCGCCCTCTTAACAACCACCTGAGGACACCTATACGTCACATTCAACGGCAATACCTTAGCATTAAGCTCATTTTGAATAATCTCCATACTATCTGCATTAGCTCCAGTAAACGCATAGATAGCTTGGAAATCGTCCCCTACCCATACGGAGCGCCCGCCTGGTTTGATTAAGCGCTTTGCTAGCTCCCTCCGTGCTGGATTCGTGTCCTGACAATTATGCACCACCAGCCCATCAGCATAGAACGTGTGTGTACCCTCCACGTCAATGTCATAAACGTAGGGATCACGCGGCTTGAAAGGTTCCACCGTTATTACACAAGCCGTGACAGGCGAATTAAACGCTCGCTCGTTTATCAAATCCTCCGTGAGCGTAATGGATTGCTGGTTAGTAACACGGATAACTTGCCATCCTAGCCCCTGCAATACCTCGTCTTTCTTCCTGTCCCGCTCCTCAGCATCAGGCGACTGGTGGGAGCCACCATCTATCTCAATACCAATCTTAGATTCGGGGTTAGCTAAGTCTAGTTTATAATGCGTGGGCACCCCGAAGCCCCTATCCGCGCCCGTGCGCACCGTGTATTCTGCCTCCCAGGGATCGCCCAAGCGTAGCAACAACGCCTCTTGATACACCGTTAAGGCCCTACCATTTCCCCCGCGAACGGTAATAATTCCGCCCGAACCTGTATTACCACAAACGCCGTCCTCATTCTTAGACGTCATGCACTGAGACAAAGTGGCTAACCCTTGGGGGCTATGCTTGTACAAATCATGATAATGCCGTTCCATCGGGGTATTAGATTCATGCACCACATAATCCCCCGGAACTAGCGACCCCGCTTCCTTCCATGTCTCATTGGCCCATATCAGGCTATCTTCTGTGCAAACCACAATCCGATGCCCATACTTCGCCGCTTCCGTAACGGGCGCAAATCTTCTCCCATCCCACTTGTAGCCACAGCGCCGCGTAACGATCCTAACTAGCTTCTTAGCCAGCGGGATCTTATGCCAACCAGTTATAGGCCGAATGACAGTAGTATTCGTAGCCGTGTCATAAGATTGAACTGGCCCCACTAGCTTTTCATCCACAATAGCCTTGATAGCCTTAGTCGTTCCATCGGCCATTAGTACCGGGGTATCCTTAACGAAACATTCATCCACCATTACCCAATTGTATCCCCAGAAACGGGCCTTGTAATATAAAGGCGCAAGGATCATATCATCAAAGTCGATGGAGCCATAGCACTGCTCTAAGCTCTCTTTATACAGCCTGATGGATTGGGTTATGGCATAAGCCATATCCGCCCCTTCAGGTAAGTCTCCATCAATCCCATAGTGCTCATAAAGTTGCACCCACTGGAAAGCATCTTCTATATCTATATCCCCCAGCACGCCCAAAGCGTGCTGCTTAGCCATAGACACAGCCTTTAGTATGGCATCCCGGTAGGGTTCTAGCTTAGCCGCATCTTCGGGCGATCCGTTGAGCGCCCACAGATCCACTATGTTCCTAAGCTTGTTGCCGTCAACGTTCCGGCAAGCCTCGGGCGCAACCCGCTTCCACGCTGCCAGCCCCGCCCCATGCATCGTATTAGCCTGTGCCTGCGTCCAAGCGATTCCCGCGCCTTGTAATCGCGAAGAGAACTCATTGGCAATAGCCCGGTTATAAGCCCCAACGAATATCGAGACTTTAGGATCTTGGGCTACTAAGTGCTCAACCAGAGCCAGCAAGGTGCTAGATTTGCCACATCCGGCCCGCGCTAGCAAGATCAATGACCCTTGGTCATTGTCTGCCCAATCTAACACCGCTCTCTGTTGCTCACTTAGTTTCAATATGGTTTGCATTTTAGTAATCCATTGCCCCACAGCTAGGGCAGAGTATTAAGCGCATCCCTACATCAAAACATTCAACTTCCTTGGCAATACTCCCACATGAATGCTCAACCTCCCGACGCCTTGAATGTGGATAGCCAAACTTGTCAAACTCGTTATACTTCCACACTGGCGTGGCCTTCTGTTGGTCACTTAGCTTTAGTATCGTTTGCATAACTTCCCTCCGGGAAGTTGTGGGCAGGACCACGCGCCTACCCTTCGCGAGCTAGCTACGCTAGCTTAGTCCAGCCAAGGTCCACCGTCAAATGTCCAAGTCTCATAGACTTGCTTCAACCATTCCCACATAAGTTTACCCCCTTTCTAAGCGGTTTTGAATCGCCCGCAAGCGGTCAATGCCGCTTGCGCGTGGCTCAAATCCTTTGAGACTTCGTCTCCCAATGCACCCCAAAAGCCCTCACGCCCCCCGGGGCAAAGCTTAGTATGGCAATCCCCTCAGCCAGCGCATTGAATGCGTTAGCAGATTCCCCCGCTTTTTTACCCCTATACAATACCATATCCGCCGTTGAGCCTAGAATAGTTGATATGTGCTTAGCCCGCGATAGCATTTGATCCCATGGCTCACCAGATTGCTTAATGCGCTCGATCCAAAGCGGCACGGCAACTTCTAGGCTAAGTTTTAGTAGGGTTTCCGTTTCCATTCTCGTTATCCTTTGGCCACGTAGGGATGGGGCCTTAGGCCTCATCCCTGATGTCTACCCCAAACTCCCTGCACTTCTTAACAATCCACTCCCGCGTGCTACCTTCGCTAGCAAACTCTGGGTCAGGCCCAAACATCCGGTCAAAATGAATGTCATAGCCCGTTGCGTTGTACCGCTCCGCTGTCCATCCAATGCTGTGATTCTTTTTTACGTTCTCAAACACTACCCCGAATCCTAGGCACCTAGACATTGCTGGGGAGCAAATAGCCCATGAGAACTTCTCCAAATCGAAGTACTCACCTGAATCCTTAAGCCTCAGGAAATAACGCATCCCACCATCATACGTCACAGGATCACGCTTATCAGACTCGCCATAGATCGTGATTTCCGTTGCCACTCCCGACAGTTCCAGAATGCGCACTAGCGCCGCTATGGCTACTCCCCTAGCTTCAATAGACTGCGTTGATACCATCGAACTAGAATTCATGTGCAATAGCATGCGAACGATCTTAGGCTCTCGGGATGGCTGGCGGGTGATCCAACACTCGGGTGCTCCAGACATGAGCAATCCCATATCAAAGTCTAAGCCCGTCACGTCTAGCCCATACTCAACATCCCGTATGCTAGCCGAAACTAGCCCCACCATACGCCCAGTGAGCGCTTCAATCCGCGTGGAATACTTGCTAGAGCTAAGAGCTTGCCTTAGGGCATCGTTCACCGAGCTAGCCGTTGACCAATGACCCGCATAGATGGACCATACCTTCTCCCCTACGGGGGTGATAAACGCCCGCATATCGGTCAAGCTGTCAAAGTGCCACTCGGGCACGCTAGTTGCTCTGTTGATCCACATGAGAATATCCTTCGGCTATTCCAATCCCGCATCAAAGCCCTGCTTAAGCCACTGGCAGGCATCGAAGCGTAAACTAAACGTGCGCTCCGTACCATCCACTCTGACGGCAAGATAGTTGATCTGGCCTTTTAGTTCAAACACACGAAAGGGAGTGACTCCACCAATCACGGTATGAGTAGCCCTATCCCGCACTATATGAGATACCCCGTTGTGCGTTCTGTCTATCGACCAATCTGAGTTAGCTCGCCGTGCCATCTTTCGTTCCCCCTTGCCTATCTCGAAATACCATTGTGCTACTATTCGTAGCATCAAGTCAATAGTTATTTTGAACTATTTTTCGAGTGGGGCCAAGAGTGGGGTTTAAAGCCCCACCCCCTGTAAAAGCTTAGCCTTAGAATCCCCGTCCGTTCCCTTGAGTACTAGCATTTCCAACAGGCTGCTAGCCGTGTAGTGATGGAGAAGCTTGCATCCCACCACGATTGGCCGCATGCTTACCACGACTTGCAAGCCATGAGTGACGGCATTCTGCCGGACACGCTGTACTAGCTTCGTCCATGCTACGCGCTTAGCAACATCGGTGCATTCTACATAGCTCACATGACCGCTGCAATGCCCATTAGGAGACTCACAGCGGGCCAAGGTAAGCTCTAGGTCCGCATCATACCCATGGCTCAGATATACGAATCTATCGAGCGTAGCAGCGTCCAACGTCTGTCTGGAGATATACTGGGCAGTCTTCCCCCGCCCCGTGGTGTTCCCACTGGCCACTATCTCGCAATCCACGTGGCGCCGAATCAATCCATCAGGGAAAGCAATATAGCCATTAGCTAGGCCCGAGTTAAGCGTAGTGAGCAAGTTGCCGGATGCATTGTCCATTTCATCTACCAGGAACACGCCCCCTGTCTCCCACACCTTGCGGAAGTCCGTAGAACGGTAGACGCCGTTCGCGTCAATGAATCCCAGGAGAGCGCTAGGCATAGTCATTACATTCAATGAGATAGAGCGAAAATCCATTCCTAGCCGTTGTGCTGCCACTTCGCACATATGACTTTTGCCGCATCCGGCTGGCCCGTAGATATAGACAGGTATGCGGGCAGAGATTAGAATGTAAACACTATCATAGATAGTTTCGCACATCTGCGGTACTAGTACCACTGGCTCTACAAAGTCGCTAGTATCGCTAGTTGGCTCTACCTCAATGGTAGTCGTGGGGATAGCTGGGGTAACTTCCGTCTTAGGGGCTTTGTAGGTGCTCCAATCCCCATGATTGGCCGTAAAACAGCTTTGGTGAGCGGCATATGTCTCACCCATCCTAGGCCACGTCGCATCCTGCCCTAGCTCTATTGGGTGCTGGCAGTAGCAACAGCGGATAGCCTTGATGTTGTAGCTACCACAAAAGCACTTGTGGTAAGCCAGCTTGCATCGCTTCCCGCAATCTTCACACCTAGCGTCTGTTCTAGTAATCATCTTCGTCTCCCCTCTCGAAATACTAGAATAGACTAGCAATGCTAGCTTGTCAACAACAATCGTAGCAATCAAATCAACAACTTAGCAATTAGTTTCCATCGCTAGCTAGGCTAGCGCCCCTAGTTTCTCAAGTTTCCTTCAAGATCACCAGTTCCATATGCTTCTTAGCCATGAGCATAGCGGAACACATGAAAGTACTAAAATAGGTACTTCGATGGATAGTGTACTCTACTGTGTGGGATACATGAACTTCGTATCCCCCGTCTTTTTCGTGTACGTCAACCGTGAAAATCATAGTTTTGTAACCAGTCCTTTTTTTAACCTCTGTATCTGCCGCTCTGAGCACCCTAACCGCTCTGCTATCTTCCCTTGACTTAATCCTCTAGCTGCTAGCTCCTCAACCGCTCCTAGCGTAATTCCTAGCTGGGGCCTGCCAGCCTTGCGCCTCAAGCCGGAGTCTATCTCCATAGCTCTCTCGATTGAGAGAGCTTTTCTATGCCACTGGAACGGAATAATCATCTCGTTAGCTAGCTCACTAGGGGCTAAGAATCTAACCGTAGCCCCAGCATCGTAGATGCTAAGGAGTAACCCAAAAGTCCTGCTCGGCCCCATCCCCGAAAGCGTAACCAAGCTTGGCGTATGAATAGTGGCCCGCCCCAGGGCCACTTGCTTTAGCAAGTATCCCGGTTCATCCCGTGGCGTAAAGTAGCTATGCTGGTAGCCCTCAGCTAGCCCTGTCCACCTGTCCGACTCTAGGGGACTATACCGCACGTAGAGCAAAACATCGGCCCCATAGATGGGGCTTCTAGTTTCTCCCATGTCTAGCCCTTTTCTCTCTAGCCCTCTCCTGTTCTCCCTTTAGGGAGAACGTTGAGATATTCATTTCCCCTTCCCCCACTTCTCCCCCCACCCCCTTTAGCATCCCCTTCAAAATCCCCCGCATCATTTCCAAATCATGATTAGCAGAAGCGGGCGCAGAAATTCCCATAACCTGTTTTTGATGCCCATATAGTGAGCACCCTAGCTCCATCCAAACAGCCGTTATCTTCAACTCAGCATCAATAATGGCCGTAGTAGGCCCTACCGTGGCCATTGGCACCCCGCAGCATTGATTCTGCTCGATCATTCTACCTATGGCACAATTGACAATTGCTAGATCCCTTAGTGTCTGATCTTCGTTAGGCATCATCATCCCCCCACCCTTCTTTAGCTACCCTTCGTAACGTCTCGGCAGCTAGACTAGCAGTTATCTTTTCAAACTCTACTTCACCATAAGGGTTAGCGTACTGATTGTAAAACAGCCCATCGGCTTCTTCATTAGTTAGTTCTAATAGCTCTTGGGCATGGCGACATGACACCAAGCGCCCTTTCTGCCCAAACATCAAACAAGCATAACCAGCTACACAACAAGCCGCCCCGCATTCTAGCTTATCCCCTACCCTAGTAAGCGTGTATGTATCCTTATTTGGAATCTGAATATCCATTGCCATATCAAAGGTTACTTTGGGAAACTTATCCCGCCGCTCGATCTCATCTGCAATAGCTAACAACCGTTTTCTGTTCATAAATCAATCTTTCTCCCTTAGCTCCCCTAGCCTCTTATACTCCTGTTCTACTGTTTCTAGTACCTTCTCTCGCATCCCTGGTATCACTTCGGCGAAAGCTAGGCCTATTCTACCAAACATCCATTGAATGATAGTATCGGCCATTAGCTTATCCGTCTGGGCCTTACTTAGGGGCTTAAGCGGGGGGTTACGCCTTGGCCCTAGTCCCCGCCTTCGCTTGCGTTGTAGTAGCTTTTTCTTAAGCTTAGTTTTCTTCATAAGTTAAATGCTCTAGCGTTTCAATTCGCCGTATCTGGAATCACCGGGTCATTCCCCATCCATATACGCTCACCCCGAATAGCCCTACGAGGATTGTCAGAATACAGTTGATTGCAGATATCACAGATACAACACCATGAAGATTCCCCTATCGTACCATCCGGCCTATCAAATTTAAATAGCTCGGGGTTTCCATCAGTGCCTAGACCTAGCAGGTACCAATGGTATGTTTTAGCGCCCCTGTGTCGGCAGACCATAATCGTGTCGCCGTCTTTGGGTTGATGTTTGGCCCATTTCATAAATTTAGTTTCCTCACTGCCGCTTGATATCCCTGCTCCACTTGAGCCAAGCTCAAATGCTGATAAACCTCCAGACTCTTCTTACTCGAATGCCCCGAGATAAGCTGTATCTGCGCATCCGGCAATCCCTGCGCTGTTAGCCACGTAAGCATCTGGTGCCTCAGCAAGTGTGGATGCACATGTTCAGGTAGCTCTGCCGTCGCGGCATACTCCTTAACAATTTGCTGTACACGACGAGTCGTGTACTTAGTTCGCTGGCGACTCTCGAACAAATACTTATTATCCGGCGTAGCCGCCAGATGGGCCTGCAATACTAGCCGGAAGCTCTCAGGAAATAATATATACCTGTCTTTGCTTCCCTTCCCCTGCTCTATAAATATCTTGCATCCCGCTAGGTCTACATCATCCACCTTGATTCGGGTTAGCTCTGCTACTCGGACGGCTGTAAAGAATAGTAGCCTTAGCATGATCTCGTGCTGCAAGTTGCCCCCACTAGTAATAGTCTTAAAGAATTGCTGTAGGTGTGATTCCGGAAGGATATGGGGTAGCTTGCGACCTTTGACGGGTTGCCTAAGGCCTAGCTCCTGTCTGACGATGGCGCACACACGGCGGAAGCCCTCATAATCAATCCGCGAGCGCCGGACAAGCCGAATCATGACACGCGCCAGTTTCGCATGGTCACTTATGGGTGCGAACTTATTATCTAATTGCTTGGTCATTAAGGTACTTAACCCTTAGAATGGCGTCTGAGCTTCGCAGACTGCATCTTATGCGAAATCCGAAGCTACGCTTCGGAGCCGGTAGGTGGACACTGTTTTTGTACATGTCCTATGCTTAACCTCCCGAAACGCCTCTATTACCTCTTTCCCCTTCGCTGCATAGAACATAGCCCGACATACCCTTAGCATGGGTATTCCCGTAGCCTTGTGTATTTCCCAAACACTCAACGCCACTTCGCTTGACAGAAAGGGTCTGATTCTCTCAAAGTCCTTTTGTCGCCACAATCGCTCCACTTCGATTGCCATACCTTACTTAGCTTTCCTCTTAGACTCCATCACCGTCACCTAGGGCACCCCCGGCCACTCTTCCGTAGTTAGTTGGTTAGTCATAGTTAGGATACTTCTCCCTTAGCTTAGTCAGCGCTGGCACCAAAATACGCAAGTTATCCAGATCGGCCCTTAACACCGCGTCTGCAAACGCTGAGACAAAGCCCCCGCCACGCTTCTTAGCATTGGTTAGCCATGGCCTACAGGCATCCAGATAAACTATTAGCTCCGAATTTTCCATAACCCCTTCTCCTCCTTGCACTCGCTTGGAGTAGCAAAGTGAATCGTAGCATGGTGGCAAAATTCTGTCAAGGAATATTTTCGCACGTCGCTAAGGCGACGTATCCCGTTGAAACGGGATGGGGAAAGCCCTCTAATGGGGCTGGTGGGCTGAAATGTGAGGCTGGGGGAAACTACTGAGAGGATATCAGGCAGCGGGCAACCTGCTAGGGCTAAGATCTCATTCCTAGCCCTTAAGCAGGGGTAATACTCCTAGACTAGCTTGCTAGTCTAGGATCGCCGTACATGACTTGTAGGCGCAGGCGGGGCCGGATTGCTAACAATCGACGCCGCCAATTCGTCACTCTGAGCAGTGAGCTTAGCAACCACCGCAGCAATAGCCGCATTAGCTGCATCCACTGTGCCCTGATCCCCAGCATCATCCGCAGCAATCGCCGCTTCTACTGCCGTCTGGATCAGTCCCGCGACACCTTTAATAAACTCAACTACACTATTCTTAACGCCCTCTGCGCGGTCAACCGCACTATTGAGAGCATCTACGTTAATCGGAGGTAAAGCCGCCATACGTTTATAATCCTTTTTCGTCCAGCGCTTTTTCAACTTCATCGCTGGATTTGTTTAGACGCGCAGCCAGCGCGTCAATCTTAGCTTGCGTTTGATCGGTAGCTTTCAACCATTCCAGCCACCTATCCAACACAGGAACATCTACCACCACTTTAACCGTAATGGTAGGGGGAATTACATAGAAACCCACGCTTGGGCCTCCTTCTATCCATCTTCTAAAGCATTTCTGATTATATCATGCATTGCAAAGCAATGCAAGATCAATCGGAAGCAAATAAAAATAACCCAACTAAAGCCGCCCCAGCTAGCAGCCATAGGCTGCTAGCTCCAATCTCCAAAGATCCTTTTGTATCTTCGCTATCATCATAGGCCACCCCGCTTATAATATCCGAGAGCTTGGCAAATGGGCTAACCCCAAGCCCATTAGCCAACATGGCCGCATAGCTCGTAGGGTCATTTCCATCTTGGCTAGGGGCATACTTTTGCATAAAGCTAGACAGGTCCAGCCCCCGGCTGGCATCTAGCTCTATCTGCCGGTTCAGCGCCGCCCAGCCATCTTCAGGAGAACTAAAGTAGGCAAATCCTCCATCCCCCGGAACGGCCCCGGCCTGCCCTACATACCTAAGATTCCCTGGATTATTATTCCGCTGGGCCAGCGATCCACTAATCGACCAACCCTCTACCTTAGCTATCCCTTGGGCGATATCATCCGTTGCCATTACCGCCCCTCATACCTAGTATCCGGCTTCTTCCCAATACCCCCAATGTTCGCATGATTGGTCCTAGCAAAATAGAACCCCACAATCAAAAACAGGGCATTAGTCATAGTATCTGGAATCTTCTGGGTAGTCCCTGATATTACGCAATAAACACTAAGTGTCATGTTCGAGATTACCACCGCCGCAGCAATCAGCGATTGAGTTACTTCCCAAATAATATTAACCCTACGCTGCCCCGCCAGCGTCATATCTTCCTGGATAGTGGTCGTAGGGGTTAGGGGGATATTCGGAGTCTGAATATTAGGGGTGAATGACATAGTCTATTGAATGAATGCTCCGCTATAAGCCCCGCCTGCCCCAGGGGAGCCACTAGTCTGCACCGGCCCTACGTCCAGATAACCCGTACTAGCTCCACCTGGAAACACCCCCGGAAACCCCGCCAGCTTTAGCACCGCTCCACCCCCCGCCGTATTATTCAGTGCAAAATTAGTACTTTGCGTTGTGCCGCTAACGTTCCCATACCAGTTCATCTCGGCGATACTAGTATACGTCCCATCACCATCATTAGCCGTAATATTCACTCGGAAGTACCTATAATAGGTACTTCCGGGAGAAGCAATAGTAAAGCTTCTAGACTCGCTTGCCGTCCAGCCCGTTTGATTAGCTGGGCTATCAAGCGTAGTCCAAGTACTATTGTTATTACTCCCCTCTATGGTAAACGTCTTGGGCGTGCGGGCCATGAACGGGTTAGGCTCCGCTTGAATCCGATACCCCGTCAGCAATCGAGAGTTTCCACTCCCGATATCTAGACTAATCCAGCTAGTTGTAGTAGTATTAGCCACCCACGCCGCGCTAGCACTACCATCAAAAGCCTTAAACCCCAAAAATGTCCCCAGATAAGCAAGAGACTGATCCGCCACAAACGGCGTTGGCAGGCTATTCGTAGTCATATTATGTGGCCCAAACGATAACGTTTGTGCCGCCCCCGTCGTGAACGGATTAGCCGTTAGCTTAAGTACCTCCGTCCCCTGTGACATCCCATTAGCCGCATTCCCCGATGTATTCGACCCGTAAGCATTATTCCTAAAATCCGTCAGCGTAGTCGCAAAGGGCAAGCTAAACCCGAATCCCCCATTACCATAAATAATACTATTCTCCGAAGTCAGCAGCGGAGCGCCCGACCCCACCAACCCATCGCTAGTATGATTCGCAATAATACTATTAAACAAAAGGTATTCCGAACTAGCCACGCTCACCAAGCCCCTAGTGTTGGCACTCAGAATGCTTCTCTGAAGAATAATATTCTTCGCCCCCGTGGAGTTCAGGGCATCCCCCACGTTATCATGGATCCAGCTATCTATAATAGAAAGTATCCCCGCCCCGGCATCTAAGATAGCCCCGCTGAACCCATTTTTAATCTCCGTGTTCGTCACTTTTAGCTGGGCAAAATATCCCCGCCCACTATTGTCCCCAAACAGCGCGTAGCTAAATCCATCAAACACACAGTTATCAAACCAATAGTTGTTGGCATTCTGGGGATAAAATGCCACTCCCGGCACTACCGCCGTATTACTAAAGCTAATATTCTTAATATTAAAAAGTCCGCCGCCATTGTCTACCATCAACTGGGCGCTAGTCCCGATAGTAATTAGCGGCTTAGTCCCCCCATCTCTATGAGTAGTCCCATAACCTATAAACTCCCCCGCCGTGATTGTCCAAGTAACGGCCCCCGAATACGTCCCTGACTTAATATGGATGGTATTCCCCCCGGCCATTGTTAGCGCCGCCTGCACCACTGTCAAGAACGATCCCCCCAGGTTTCCCGTGCAACTAGCCGCCGCCGTCCCCAAGCTCTTATCAAAAGTAGCCGTTACCCCCGATAGTGAAATAATCTGCGCCCGCTGAACCGTACAACTAGCCCCCGAAAGGACGTTAACAACGTTGCCCACCATATCCGCCGTAAACGGATGCAATACGCTCGTTCCCTGCGTAGTTGTAACCCCAATCACAATATCCGTAAATGCTATCTGCGCCGCGTCCTGCTGGCTATAATCTATAGCCGAATAAAGATCGTAGGTCCCCCCAGTGGTTCCCACTGGCGCTGGCGAAACATCCAACGTAGCAGCGTTGGATGCAGTCGAAATAATCTGGTACCACCCAAAAACCCAATTAGTCCCCGCCGTGACATTAATATACTTCTTAACATCCCCGGCAACAAAGTTATGAGTAGCGCTAGTGACAACTAAGTTGTTACTAGAATTGACAACTAAGTCCGTAGCTGCCGTAACATCCTTAGCCCCCAAGCCATAAACAAAGCCGCCCCCGTTGATATTAGACGCAGCAGCCGTACTACGTACATCCCATTGGCTAGCGGAGTTGAACGCACCCCAACCTTGAGACGAAAGCATAAAACAGAGCACGAGGAGTGCGAAGGGTGTATAATTGAAGGATCGGTCCGCAAAGGCAGTGACATGCCAGAGCGGACCTAATCTACACACGAGGATATTCGAGTGCAGCCTGAACCTATTGTATCGTGCCTTCGATGCGGCAAAGAGCTTAAACGATCTAGCTTCCGCTTGCAGCGGAGCAAGAACCAGTTTTGCTCGCAGACCTGCCACAACCTTTGGAAGATTGAACAAGCTACCGTTTGTATTGATTGGGAGTGTGCCCACTGCGGTAGCTTCTTTACTGCAACCTGCAAAGAGAACATTTACCATAGAGTCATTCATAGCAAATGGTTCAAGTCGGATACCCATAAACAATGCTCGAAGTGCCAAGAAATAAAGCCTAGAAGCGAATTTCCTAAGAGAACAGTGCCAGAGGGAACTAAGATAGACCCAAATCATGGCCATTGTTGTGAATGTAGAGCAAAGGACAAAGCCGCTTGGTACCAACGTAATAGGGATACCCAAACTAAGCGAATGCGAGAATATTATCATAGTAACAAGTAGCATTAATAGCATTAGTTGCACCATATCTGCCCCACTACGCGTGTTACTACGCTGGCGCTAGCAACCGAGAATCCAAACACATCGCCAATAGCTACGGCTGTAGTCCAACCCGTGCGCGAGCCATTCTGCGAAAGCTGGGCACTACTTAAGGTTAGCGGAGCCGAAGCCGAAATCTTATTACCACTCGTAGGGATTGCCCCTGCCGCTTTCCAAACATCCACCGTAATGCTCCCTGATTGATCTGCCGATATATCAATCCGATTTATCGTGCACGCAAAAGCCACCGTGGGATAAATCCCCTTATCCCCCGTAGTAATCGCCGAGCCTCCGCCGTCGATTACAAAATTAATGGAGTGTAGCTGCTGCTTAGCTCCCCCATTATTGCCATTCCCGTTATTTCCATTACTTCCACCCGATCCTGGGAGCACCAAATCGGGGGTTCCAAACAGCACCACATAAGGCCCGCAAGGAGGCGAACCGCAGCTAGAATTAGTACTTAAGACTTGCCCCAACACTTCCCCCGTAGGGTAAGCCGCCCCGGCGTCCGCGCACGTTCCCGCAGTCACCCCAGAAGGGGTGACGAAGTGGCCCGCCACCGTTGCCACATTATCAAACAAACAACTAAACCGGCCCAGCACGCCAATCTGGGCATTTCCCGTAGTCCCTGCCCCTGCTACCACTACCCCAATCGCCGAGATAATATCCGCCGCAGACGTAGTCAACACCGAAGCGCTACCCGCTGGGACCTTTACCAACTTATTAACAGTGGTTCCTGGTGAGCCACTATTGGCAATCTCAATTACCAGAGAATTAGTTTGGATATTTACATTAGCTGGTATAGGTAAAGTTTGCCCTTGCAAACCTTGGAGCGCCAATGCTAGTATTAGTATTCTTTTCATTTTATTCCTAGCCATTTCAAAAGAGCATCAAACGGGTTACCCTTGTTTTTCTTAGCTTTAAAATCCTGAATCATAACGGCATCACTTGGCACATCTGTAAAACTAGGCCGTACCGGCGCAAAAGTATAGCCATTCAGCACCGGGGTAAGCGTGCCAGTAAAAGGAGTCGTTACGGTAATATTGTATCGCCCCTGCGAATCCGTTATCGCCGTCTGCCCATCGCTACAAACAATTCTCACCCCTGCTAATGGCTTTATTGGAGGTGCCCCCAAAACAATAGTAGCTAACATAGCCATGATAATAACCCAGTCAGGCCTCATTGGATTACCACTTTACCCGATATAACAGCTTTCCCGGTTACCGTGCCCCCTCCTCCCGAAGGTGGAGCCGATCCCGGTGGAACAAAAGCGATAGCAGCGAAATTCTTCAAATCATCGGTAGATACCATAGTTCCGCCAGAAGTGTAATCTCCATTTCCCGTCCCAGCAATAGCAACCCCTGCAAATGCCTGAATACTTAACGGCGCCGAATACGTTACATCTCCACTATACGTGCCATTCGCCACTCCACTACATGCAAAGGTTAGCGTAGCGCTAGTAGGCACCGTAGCCACTCGCCAATAGCCTCCATCAGTAAATTGGCTTCCCAGCGTTGCATCAGTAGATCCCTGTACAACAAAAGCCTGTCCCACGGGTAAGCCATGTGCCCCCGTAAATGTCGCCGCACAAGTATTAGCCAGAGCTACAATATTAGTAAGCGTGCCATCTGGACTCTTTCTAACCTGCCCATTCGTGTACCCCCCAACATAAGTAGATCCCGTTAGCGTAAATGTATTCGCGGCCACATTTCCAATCAGCCACGTGCCATCTGTCCCAGTATTCCACATCTGAATTTGATCGCCATTGCTATAGCCATGCGCTGTTACCGTAACTCGAATCAATCCCCCGCTATTTGCATATGCCGAGGATGAAAGTACATCCTGCGTTGGTAGGAACCTAAAGAAAGTTTGTCTCTCTGTACGATTAGTTACTAAGGCGTTAGTTTGGTTCGCCGCCGTGTTACCCGAAACACCGGCTACGGTAACGTGATCCCCCGCTTGAATCAACGAATCTGTATTCCCTCGCAAATAGAGCCAAATAGGATTTACTCCATTCCCGCTAGTTGAAAATAGCGGAAACGTAGGTCTAATCCCTGCATAGAAGGCTGATGCACGGGAGTGCGTTGGCGATTGCCAGATCAATTCAGGATAAGAACTATCAATCCCGTTAACCGTTCCACCACTCGTTGCCGCCGCAAATCCAATCGTAGTAATTGGTGAGGCTACCGAATATCTTACTTCGTAAGATACCGCCGCCCCCAAATTAGGAGGATATAGCCATGCAATCTCGTATCCCGCCGTGCCTACACCTGGACGAGTAGCACAAAAATGGGTTGACCTTACCCTTACATACTCCATTGGATCGCCAGTTAAATAGTCTATCCAGAACTTCTGATGGTCTACCGTTTGGCTTGTGTAGTCGGCATTATCTGGCCCTATGTTCTGATAGATGGCCGTTTCTGCCGCCACACTATGCCTACTACCAAACTCAATATGGCTACCACTTGGAAACAGATTTTGCTGCGTAAACGTATTATAAATCGGATCGTAAGTATACTTGATGCTTGATGGCGGGCCTCCCACCTGATAATCCGGCACTTCGGGTATAACCTCCTGCTGCCACTCATTAGTACAAGTATTGGGATTATTATTATGATAATAATGAGCCGTGGCATTCGTCGCCCCAGAAGGGAATGCCTTATATGTCCCCGCAAAGGTTCCCGCCACCGTTCCATTAGTAAGCGCCGTAGTATTTTTCCCCCATCGCGTCCAATAAACTATAGCATTAGCCGTTGCAGCATTAAAAGCATTCGTTCCATGAGCGAACGTATTCCAGAATCCAGCCGTACCCGCTGCATTGTAGCCGCTCCACCAATAAGGGTAGAGCTTTGGAGACACGCGCACTGTCCCGCTGCCATAGCTCCCATCCGTAACAGCCCCTTCAACGGGAAATTGGATTGCCGTAGTATTATTACTCCCGTTCAGCGTTGCCCCGGTAACCACAAAGCCGCGATTAAGGGCCGTCGTAGCTGAACCTGTGATCCAGATGACACGGTTCGTTGTTTCGCCGTTCTGCCCAGCAATCACAAGCTGCCTCTGCGAATTAATGTACGTATTGTCATAGGCCGATGTAAGGGTAATGCTCGCCACCCCTCCGCTGACCGTGACCGCCGTGAACGGAGCCGATCCGCTCGTTGCATGCGAATCCGTGTATGGCTCAAACTTTCTCGCGCATCCCCGAAACGTCGTTCCATCGGCGCAATCCGGCACAACCGTAGTGGCAGTATTGTCCGCATTCAAAGTCCATGAACAAGACCAGCACCCATAAGCAACATAAGGATGCCAGAACAATTCTGAACCGCCAGCGTTTGGCCCGTTCACGCGCTGAATCGAGACAGCCTGCCCAGAATAGCTACCATAACCCGACGTATCTAAGTTGATCGAGAAATGTGTTGCATCTACATACGTCGCAGTATAATAGGCTGCGTTAGTATAATTCGTAGTATATTGGGTTCCATTAGTCCCCGTATCAATTCCAAGATGTGCCGCCGCCGTAGTCCCATTCCATCCCCGGCCATTTCCCGTCGTTGTACCGGGGCAGCTTGCACTACTCCCCGTAGTCAGTGTATTACCGGACTTAGAAATAATGCATATCCTCTCCGAATCAATCAATATCACACTAGGGACATCTTGGATGCCACCGTCCCCAACCACCATTGAAGTCGCACTCGATGTGGTATCAAAGGCTAGAATCGAGTTCATCTGGCTATTGATCGTTGCCCACGTCGTGGTTGCCCCCCATACCCCTACGTACCAAGGAGATTGACCTACAGTGAAGCCGTGGCCACCAGCCCCGCAATCCACCACCGCAGGATTAGCTGCCGTAATAGAAGTAGGATGAGCGCAAGCCCAGTCTTGCACCAGAGAAGCCGTAGCCGATTGCCCTAATGCTAAGCTAGAACATACTAATAATAATAATAATCCAATAAGAATTTTCATCGTGTAGTCCTATCAACCCGACAGGCCCAGCCATCCACCCATAAATTGCTATCTGCCCCTCCCCTAGCAATTACCCAATAAGGCGTTAGTGTGGTAGTGGGAAGGTCCGTTGCTGAAGTCACAAGGTCAGATCCGAATGCTGACCCATAGGCCACCACCGACATTCCAATCGTACCCGCTACAGTTGACCGGAGCCGCGCCTTGTATTTTGTCGTAGTCCCTGGAGCAACCGCCGTAGCCGAGCGAGTGCAGGTATTTAGGGTGGCACCACAGGTGACAATAGAGAAATTGGCATTCACCGCCGGATTATATTCAACGGCAATAATATTCCTGGCTTCAGCTACGCTCGTTGAAAACGTGAAAAACGAGGCGAAGCCCACGCGGAAAATCTCGGTCGCATCCGTATCGGGCAACTGAAACAGATATTGGCATTCCCACGTAGTAGCATCAAGAGCCAAGTAACTATTTGCTCCAGAGTTAAAGTCTCCACCGAGATAGATCGCTGCCCAATTGGTATCTGAACTACCCGCGTTCATGATAATTGATCCATCCATCCCCGTATTAGTAGCATTACCCTCGGAGAGTCCGCCGCCAGAAGAAGTGCGAGTCCAACCAAGGTCACCAATTGCAAAATCATTTGATGCTGGTCCATGCTGATTGCGAAATTCGTCAATTCCCCATTGATGCTGCCAATCAAACGGATTAAGCGATACGGTGCTCCCCGATACCGAGATATTATTTCCCGCCGCCGCACCACTAACCGTAGTCCACGACGTTACCTGGGGAGTCGCCCCATTAGTTGTTAGAACCTGCCCATTCGTCCCCGTCGCCGAGGGAAGCTGGATATCTGCTGGTGCGCCTGCAACCGCTGGCACCGTTATTTTAGCTGACCCGCTAGTAGACCCCGATAGCGTAATAGATCCAGAAACGCCGCCGCCTACCCCCGTACTTACTGAACCAGGAGTAGAAACATTCCCGCTACCATCTAATGTGGCCGTAGCAGACGGGGTTTGGCTTCCCTGTGACCCCGCCCCAGTAACAATTGCCGTGGAAGTGAGCGCCGCTGCCGATGTTACGCACGTTGCACATGCAATGGTACCCGTGGTGGTAATTGTTCCCCCAGTAATCGGAGAAGTGGTAGCAATGCTAGTAACGCCCCCACCCGAGGGGGCATTCCCCAGCGTGCTCTGCATCTGCATATTAGTGCCATCATAAACCAGATCCACCCACTGGCCCGCCAATATATCATTCGTAGCCAACGCCGTCGTGATCCCTCCCGCCACCTTAACAATGGTTTTAGCCCCCAGCGAATTAAAGTTGATACTGGCTGCGCCGGTATTCAACGTATTAGCCTTAAACCGATAATGCGTACCCGTAACATATCCCGTTATGGCTGGTGAAAGATTACAAGCATAAGTATCATTTGATCCCGCATCCGAACAAAAAGACACGGCATCCATAGTATCCTGCTTAGCAATATTCGGCGCAGTCAACAGACCCGTGATCGTTGCCGCAGTCCCGGTAACGTTACCCGTAACGTTACCAGTTATATTTCCTATAAAAGTTCCAGTCGTATTCCCCGGTAAGGTAGGATTAGTAGGAATAGAAAGAGTATAAGGCCCGCCCACCGACCCCGACACTGTAATCTGGTTAGCCGTCCCTGTAACCGTGGTGCTACCACCCCCACCCCCACCCCCAATCCCCGAAGTAATATTAATATTCATCCCCGTCTGTGACGGCGAAACCGTAACAGTTATATCTCCGCTGCCATTATTAGACCAAGAGCAAGTCTCAAACAGGCCCACCGACGTGGAGCACCAAACAAACGGATTAGTTCCCTGCCCATGTGTAGCCGCCAAGATAGTAACCGTAGTCCCCGTCAGCGTCGTAGTATACGACGGAGTAGTTACCACGGTATTAACTACCCCCATGAGCACAAATCTAGTCCCATCATAGGTTAGCCGATAGCTTCCCCCTAGCGTCATGATGCCCGAACCCATCGGCGTTGTGCCATTATACGTAACTGCCTTAGGCCCCAGCCCATTAATATTAATCGTCGTGGCTGCCGTGGCCGAATTAGCCATCAGCACGTCAACAGCCTGCCCCGCTGTGTACCCCGTGAATCCCACCACCGTAGTGCAGGTGATAGTATTAGCGGATACAGAAGTATCCGCACAATAAGCCGCATTTTTCAAATTGTTGAGGGATGCCACTGAGCTAATGCTCATAGACTGAGCCATTGCGATAGCCGAAAACAGAAAGAATAGTATTGGTTTCATCGAGTTGCCAACCAGCTAACGCTTGCCCCCGTAGTCGAAGCAATCACATAAAGCAAATTAGTATTAGATAGGCTAGGGCAAATGCCCTCCCCAGGAGCTAGCAAATACCCCGTAGAAGTCGTAATACCTGACGGCCCTACAAAGACATTAATAAGATTAGAAGCCAGCGCCTTGACACATACCTGCTTAGCCACGTTAGTGGCCAATGCCACCGCCGATGCCGTAACCGCCTGTTGCCCCGATAATGCTACCGTGCCCCCGGCAATCGTTACAAACGTGCCCGTCGTGTCCCCTGGTTGTCTGTCCCACGTAGCCCCATTATAAACAAAGTTGTACGCTGGATTAGTCATGGCATTTCCCAGCGAATCCGCCAGCACCCGAGGCGTATTAGTGCTGGCATCCGCCTGAGCCGAAGCCACACTAACTAGGCTAACCGTAGCACTCGAAGCCGCCGTAGACTGAAAGATTAAGCTACCCCAAACACTAACTTGGATAGTGCCCGAGCCAGCGTAGCTGGCCAGATTCACCCTCACCCAAGCCGCAAAGCCATTAATCACCTGAAACGACGCCTGCGCCGTCGTTGTACTAGGATTAGATCCCACCACTGCTGTCCCTAGCGTAGTATACGCCCCCGGCGTGCCAGCATTATCCGGTGCCCCTTGCAACGTAATCGACAGTGCTGACACTGTCGATGGCGCAGTATAAGCCACTGTCCAGCTAGAACATCCTCCCGTTTGCCTGCCACTAACCGTATTAGGCCGATTGTCAATCACCTGTGAATTGCCATTAGCCGTAAACGTTTGATTGCGCAAAACGCAATCAGTCACAGATAGAACAGGCTGGATATTCTGACCCGTTAGCACCAAAGGTGCTAACAGGAATGAGAAAACTATGAGTTTTTTCATTCTAGTTCTTCCTTGCAAACAACGTCGCCGCATAGCTAGGCCTTTTAGGCTTTAGCACTCCCCACAACCCGCACTGGATTCTAGCCCCCGGTGCTAGACTAGCCGCACTAACAATCAGCACCGAATATGTGAAAGTACGGGTGCTTTCCCCTAGTATGCTTAGCCCCTCTTTGCCCCATGGAGTTTCCGTATCCCCCAATTGACTCTGAATAGCCCCATAATTGGGCACAAAAGTCTTACCCAGCCTCAAGCGCCAAATAATATCCCCGGATTCGTTCACGAATCCACCCGACCCCGCTATGTAGCGGTTCAGCAATTGCTGAACATAGCAATCATATCCCGTGGGCACTGTATAGCTCAAGACGGTGGCCTCGGTGCCCACCGTGAGCGCTGCAAGCGCCACGCTCGCATTGGGGAATATCTGCCGCCATCCCGGAGGGAGCCTAACCGCAGGCGTAGGCTGAGTCATACTCAATAACATATCTTCGCTACAAACCTTAGATTGTAGCTGACGTTCACGGGCTAAATATCCCGTGAACAAAGCCGGTGCCCCTGGCACACATTCAATACAACTGTTATTCATATTCCCTCCATCCCCACCACTACCAAAACTAGTATCCCCACCACCCCCGCCACCACCGCCCCCGGATGATATCGAAATACTACATTCGATATCATCTGTATTCCCGTCATCATCCGTAACCTGAATAGTAAATGCGAATAATCCTGCTAGTATGGGATTCCCCGACACCTCGCCCGTCGCTGTATCTAGCGTCAACCCATTAGGCAAAGCGCCCGCCGTAATGGCAAAGGTATAAGGCGGAATACCCCCCGTAGCCGGAAAGAAATGGCTATAAGCCAGCCCTACCGTTCCGCTTGGCGGGCTATCACACTCGATCTCCAGCGCCGCCGCAATCGTAATAGTGCATTCAATAAAATCAGTATCAATCCCGTCAGTTACACTGATGGTAAATCCAAACGTCCCCACCAGTGTAGGCGTGCCCGACACTTCCCCCGTGGCCGTATCTAAGGTTAGCCCATCGGGTAATGCCCCTGCAAAGATAGCAAAAGTGTATGGCGGCGTCCCCCCGGTAGCAGGAAAGAAGTGGCTATAAGCTACCCCTACAACCCCCTCCGGCGGATTATCACAAGTAATTTCTAGTGGCTGTCCCCCTACCCCAATCCCATCCGTAAAGACATTATTCTTATAAATATAAGTAACAAAGCCCTCAGGATTTACCGTATCACTAAAGCTAGTCCCATCCCCGGCATCCCCATAAATCATTATCACGCCTACCGCGTAGGCATGGCCCGTAGCGATAGAAGTCTGGTTCTGCTGGAAAGCATCAAAATTCAAATCATTGAGCACAGTGGCCGTGCTCCACACACCACCCGAATAGGTCCTATAATAGTAAACTGTTGAAAGTCTATTATAATAGATTATGTAAACATTCCCATCCGACCCCGCTGCAACACTAGACCCAAGAAAATAAACCCCTACGCTAACACTGCTCTCTATTGTGAGCGCCGCCCATACTGGATTAAGCGTTGGCGTAGCTGTATAACTCTTAAGAGTTTTAGTAAGATCTGTCCCGATATCCCCAGTGTCCCACGATGCCGTTACCATCATGGTAAAGCCATTCAGGCTGTTGGCTCCCATAGGAAGCCCAACATAAACGTTAACCCCAAGATGGCTAATATCCGTTCTAGAGTCAATTAACTGCGAAGTCCCTAGCGTCCCTCCCGCTGTCAAACTAATAGATCTGAGATCATATCCATCCACTATGCTAAGCCGGTAAATGCATACACTCCAGAAGTTCGTACCATCATAGCCAGACACCAAGGCGTCAAGTAGCAGGCCTCCTGAAGCTACAATAAGGGTATTCTCACTGCCCCATACCCCCACCGCTGATACAAAACGATACTTGATATCGTTTGGCCCACCCACACCCAATTGGTAAGCCATAGTAAACTGTGTCGCCACTGGATCATAGGTAATATAAAATACAGACTCAGCCGTTATTGTCGGCCCACCTGTCCATACCGTTCCCCACTGATCCGTAGCTGTCTCAAACCAGGTAATAGCCAGCGTGTCATCCGTTTGTGCATAGACTATATAAATTCTAGTCCCGACTAAGACGCTATCATAGTGCCGCCACTCATTCTGCGATAGCGCAACCAGCCTATTATGCGCAATGGGGGCATCCATTGCGTCTGCTTCGGCATACGTAGCCCCATCGTCTGTACTCTTAAATATTCTTATGTAGGTATTGGTGGGATCGTACTGATTAAATCCAAGGATATAAAGGCCACTAGCGCCTACGTATGGCCCAGCATGGGGAGGCGAACCACTGGAATAGTAGCTAATTTCGCTGCCGCGAATTTCTCCCGACCCATCAACCTGAACTAAAGCCATAAGCCGCGACTATTATTAGGGCAAACATTCCACACTTCCGGGTAAACATACATCCGGCCTACGTGGCTCCGCAAAGCACAGCAATAGCTGGCAAACTCTAGCCGAGCTATCATTGTTGACTATCTCTACCGCCAGTTCGCCCGACCCACTAATCAACCTACGTTGGGGCAATAAGTTGATCGGCGGAACTTCAATAAAGCTGGGAGTCTGATCCCCTACGTTAGTCCCCGCACTTGGCGAGCGGAAAAAGCTCCCCGAGATACTAAAGTTCTGAAGCAGCCGCCCCGAGCTAGCATCAACTAAGCGGATGGCAAAAAGGTTAGCATCCGCATCTCTAGCCGTAAAGTTCCACCCATACAAATAACTCCCCGGCTTCACGCTGAATGCAAAGTAATTAGTCTCCCGTGCCGCGATAGCAATACTGCTATCAAAGCTATTTGGTATAGCCTGCCACTTAACCCGATAGTCTTTGGCGCAACGCCTAAGATCTTCCATCTGGCCTATGGAATACCAATAGGCCGCGCCCATCATGGGCCTAGTGGCCCATGTCTGACCATAACTAAATCCATCCATTAACATAAATAGTTCGCTTCGCGACTATCCTAGTCGCAAGAGATACGATTAAACCCATGAAAAACTAGCTGCACACTATCTTCCACCGTGCTACTTCGCAACGCCGCAGCATCAAACAAAATTTGTCCCCCAGCCGGGAATACAATTCCCGGCACTGGAAACACCCCCTGATTATGTTGTGCCCCCTGCCCTGTAGCCGCTGGCAGCGCCGTATCTATGCAAAGCAAATCAGGAATAGGCCGGTTGCTAAGCAACCGCTGGCCAGTATAATCATAAAACTGGTAGGCCAAGAGGCCTACCACAGGCTCTCCCTCGCTCACGATTCCACTTGTCGCCGTCTCTACCTGTGTCACGCGGAAACATACAAAATCATGTTGATCTATATTGATCGAAAAGCGCTTAGGATTAGCTCCACTAGTCCAGTTAATCGGCCCTATCTCAATTCCATAGGCCTGCGTTTGGGCCTTCCACCTGCCCTTAGGCTGTTCAGGATATAATGGCACGCCCTTCAGCCTCTTGACACCTTGCCAACCAATGTAGGCTATCGAGTCTCCGCTTGATAGTGTGGCCTTAGCCACAACCCCTAAGTCGAATTGGATTCGCCCATCCCTGGCATAATACTTCTCCGGCATCACCCCAAACTGAGAATCTCTAGTACTAACCACTGCTTGGTCACTAAACACCTGACTCTGGGAATTATTATAATACTGAAAATAGCCAGCAACGTTATGCACGCCGCATACTCGGCGTAGCAAAAATGGCGTCCCATCAATCGACTGGGTTAGGCTAGTGTAACTAGCTGCATTAGTCAGACTATTAAGATCACTGACGTACATAAACGGGCTATCAAGATATCCGTCCGGCGTCTGGTAGGGAGCTTCTAAACAGCCCATGGTGGCACCACCTTTCTAAACCTTTTGATACCCCTCAGGCCCATTTGGATATTATTAACATCGGTAGAAAAGTTAGTAATGTCTACCCTAATAACAAAGTTCTCCGGCAGCGGCACAAACGGAAATACTGGAAACGGCGCAGCCCTCACCCCCGGCAAGTTCCTACTCCATATCATAAAATCCGAGAAATAAAGGCTAGTCTCATCCGTCAGGCGCAGTCCGAAGCCAGCGCTCTGGCTAGAGTAAACCTCCAGCGCGTGCCAGTCGAACGGCACATCATTAGTCCTAACCCTATACGTTGTTAGCCCCTGGCTAGCCGTCAGCGCCAGCAGCCCCCCACTGGTAACTACCGCTTGAGCGCTCCTCCCCGGAAATATAATAGTAGCATCCGCGAAATCGCATAGCGCATCTTCACCCGATACGCCGTTTAGCGCTATTGGGGCATTCGGATTGATCGTAGGAATATTAGACATCTAGTAAGCCTCCGGCTTACACCGGACTCTGGGGCACTGGCCCACAACCAGGATTACAGTCCCTAGCATACCTCTTTACCCCATGATTCCCCAACTGGACCGAATACGGTCCTCCGCTTCCCGCATTCTCATAGATATCAAAGCTAATTTCCCCGCCCAGCGGAAACGGCAACTCCGGCGAATACACATAAGGCATCGGTCCTAGCCCCTGATAGTTATTCCACCTGATCGGTATATTGCTCATATACCGCCCATTTGCGTCCCTTAACTGGATGCTAAAATTAGTATAGGCTTCTAGATCTTCATTCCGCCCATCCGCAACCAGCATCCTAGCATAAAACGGCGCATCATGATCCAGCGGAATACTAACATTAGGAATAATCTGGCTATTCTCCAGCGTTAGTATGTCAATAGCATAGGTATAACTTTCATCAACATGCTCATCCACAGGCATAGACGTTTCCTCCTAGGAAACGTAGTTTCGCTAGAGGCCTAAGGTTTCAGGCCCAAGGCCCCTAATCATCCAGTAGGCGTAGCCCTACTGTATTCCCCTAGCGTGCAATCCGTCCAGAACGTTCATTACACGATATACCGTGCTGGTGAACGTATAAGGAATCTGCCCGCCGTTGAGATATGCCACAAAGTTAGCATTATTCTCAATTACTAGCGTCAGCGCCAGTGTCCGCACTGCCTGATGGCTGGGCCAACCATTGGTGAAGGCTTGACCGGAGGTCACAGCCACGTAGCTCTGCGAACTGCTACCCGCGATACCGCCGCCCTGGGGCAGCATAAAAGCAGGCGAAGTCTGGTAGAACTTCTCCCCCAGCTTGAACTGATAAGCCAGTTCCAGCGTAGTAACGATATCCGCAATCGTCATTTGAGGCTGTACATAAATGCGATAGCTAAAGATCGCCAGCGCCTGTGGAGCCTGCAACACCCGATTCTGGCTAAGGTTAGTCTGATCTATTCCCTTAGCGCTCGCGCTACCCACGTTATCAAAGAAAAGATTGTTGGTAGCATTCAACGTAGTAGTGGGCGTAGTAAGCCGAATCGTGTCATAAATCGGCTCATTCTGCACGTCCACCTGATCCTGAATATAGGTTTGGGACCGAAATGCCTGAATAGTATACCACTGTTGTGCGGTATATTTCCCCGCCGCGTTCTGCGACTGGGTGCTATTCATCATCACGGTACCCGCAATTTTATTCGGGTCCATCTCAATTACTGTTCCGTTTCCAAGTACTCCTAGTGCCATTTCCTATTTCTCCTTAATCTAGCTTGCTTTTATCTTGCGAAGGCCAACCCGGCCTGTTGAGCAGCCATAGCCCGAACCGTATCGCTAGCCAATTGGCTAGGAGCACCTACGGGATTCCACGGCACCGTCAGGACACCACGCGGCGTAGGCGCGAAGTCGCCCACTCCGTTCAGCGTTAGCGAACTACGGTAGGGGAACGTAGCCGGAAGCAAAGCATTAAGCGCCATGCTAGCCGTCTGCGCCAACCCACCCGCGATAATAGCATCGCCCAGTGGCCCCGGCATAAACTTCTTAGCCGCAGCACCCACGCCAAACGCTACCACCCCGGTAATGACAATCTTAGCCGGTAGGCTAGATGCCATTTCCCCCAGCGCGGTATCAAACATAGGCGGAATGAGTTTCGCTGCGCTCACTCCTAGAATGATCCCCCCGCCAATAGTGGCAAGATCCTTACCACTTGAACTTCCGAACACCGAAGGATTACGCCGCGCAACGTGTCGCTTATTATGCTTCCGCCGCTTAACATGCACCCTCGGACGATTCCTACGTGCTTTTCTTCTTGCCACTTTTTCTCCTTTCCCTCTCCTGGGATTTACCGGCCCCAACGTCATTAGCAAAGACGGATTAGACGTAGCACGTCTCCGACGCCGCTTTGCCTTAACCTTTACACGCGGACGTGCCCGCCGACGTGGCGGATTAGCCGCAGCCCTAGGGGCTGCCCGTCTACGCCGCCGCTTAACAGCAACTACATTTCGCCGCCGCTTAGCCTTAACCTTAGGTCGGGCTTTATGCCGATGTCTCGCAGCATTCTGCCGACGCTTCCCACCAAACCCGGCCTTAATCTGCTTAGCGCTAAATCGCCTCGGCCCATTCCGCCGCTTCGCTCTGGCCTTCCTTCTAGGGTTAGCCACTTTTGTCACCCTTGCCGTATTCATTCATTTCCCCTCCCTCTTTATCTAATACTAGTATGAGGTAGCCACGAGAGCACCAGCGCCTGAATTGACGCACTACCACTCCCCGTACTCGTTAGCTTAGTGCACACCGTAGTGCTAGCCCCCACGGCTACCGTCCAAGCACTAAGCGCTGTGAGCGCTTGACTAAGCACAGGTGAGCAAATCCCGATTAGTGGGGTACCCACTAATCCATGAGTAATAGTCGCGGTTGTATCCGCATCCGCCGATGCAATAACGCTACTGATATTCATGTACGAGCCAGCTAGAACGGCAGCAATCGTAACCGCCCCCCGCTCATCTTTCCACAGCTTAACTAGAAATTTCTTAAGCATTCGTTTCCCTTCTCCTTTCCAGTAAAGCCTATGGCTTTACTGTATTTCCGATACCTTCCATGCCGCGCTACCATCCGGTAGCGTTATTTTGTCCCACCACGTACCGTCTGGCTTACCGTCCGGTTGACAGCCATTAGTAGGACAATGCCTAGTGTGATCGGGCACTGACTCATCCCCATCAATAACGGAGTAGAACTCCGTATCGCCTATCCTAGGCCCCACCAAACAATCCACATTGGGAATTTTAGGCGGCACTGGGTTATAATATGCCCCGTTGTCTATTTCCCACTGAATTTGATCCAGCATAAGCTTATGTCGTTGCTATCTTCCAAACCACCCGGCCATCCGCCAACTTAACCTTGTCCCACCACGTATCATCTGCCAACCCATCAGGCTGGAATCCTGGCGTAGGACAATGCCGGGTATTCCCCGCTACCGATTTATCACCCTCCCGAACCGCGTAATACGCGGTTCCTTCGATCTTTTCCCCAATTAGGCAATCAGCTAGGGCAACAGGGCCACTGCTTGCAGCGGTAGCTTTAGCCCCCAGGGGCGCATCATTCACTGTCTTAGTTGTCATATTAGTTAACCACTCCTTCTTTCTTGACCTTATACTGTCCCCCCGCAATCGAGACAAGCTGGCTCCGCGTGTCATACAAAACAATAGGGCGAACTCGGCTATCCTCTCCAGCCTTATGGTAATAGTCCAAAACATCGAAATTATCAAAACCTTTTTCGGTCCTATAGGTAAACTCGCACAGTTCACCCAACATCATGTGATCTCTGTACCATGGCTCTTTATCCATTCTCAGCGCATGTAAATCCACGCTCTGATCCCCGCCCCTAACATATAGCTGTAGCCTATCCTCGGAGCAACATAGTATCACGGCTTCAGGCGATCCAAAACTAGCTTCCCTAGTTTCGCCAAACCCATTAAAGTTAAGACAAGCCTCAAGGAAGCCTGCTTCCTTGTTTCGGATTTTTAGCTGCATCAACTCCCCTAGCCCCGCCAAGTGTTCATGCTCATGAATCATTTCCTCAATAACTAAGGTTTCGCTGGATGGCTCGCCATGAAAATCTTCATAAAGGCTAGCGGCGCCAGCTTCTGGATTAAGCTTACTTCCCTTGTCAATTACAGCTACAACCTTCCCATACCCCCCTACTCCAGTAGCACTCCGCTCACGTATCTGCACCGACCCCGATTGATACCTAAATCCCTCAACGTATTGCTTAGCTCGCCTCTTAGCTTCTTCTAGGGAATAGTAAGGCCCACCATGCCCGCCCCCAATGCTTTGGGAATAGAATAGCTCATAGCTTGTATCGCCTGGGGGATTCCCCTTAGGTCTATGTATCCCCCAATCTCCCGGCCCTTTAGCAATCTTTCTCACGGCATACCTCACGACAAACCCCGGCCCCGGCTGTAAATTAGCCATTCCAGCATTGAAAAGTTTTTGATCTCTTCTAGCCAACTGCTCAGTATTGTACGTTGCAATAACTTTGTCAGTTTGAGTATCAAACACTTCGTAAGGCATAGACGTTAGCGCCTCTTACTACCCATCATCCCCATGAGCAAAACCCCGGCCCCCGCAAAAGCGACCCATTTAGGCACTTTCATCCCCGCAATATCAAAATCCCCCTGCATAAACTCGGGCATAGTAAATTCCCCCAGCCCATTCAATCCCTGTGGCCCCGGACAGCTACAACCCAAGCTCTGTGGCCCAGTATAGCCAGTCGGTAGACCGGCTATACCTACGGGATTCCATGGCAGACGTAGTCTGCCATCTGGCGTAAGCACCATCTCGCCCAGCCCATCATCTCTCCAACCCGCCCTTACTCGTCTCATAACCCGTCTCCCCCTATCAATTGGAATTGTCATCCCATTACCAGGGGCAATAGTTGGCATTCCGTTTCTTGGTAACGCTAGAACTCGCATAGCTCCTAACTCCTATAACTTCACCCTTACAATTCTAATAAGGGGATTTTTCTTTTTCTTACCGCCACCCTCGATAAACTTATCCACATCTATAGCCTTATGAAACCTTCGCTTCCGGCCATCAAAGTCCGTTGTCCATGTCTTAGCATCCTCAGCATACACCCTATATCCCTCGTGATCCCACACATGCATTGGATAGGGCGAATACTTAGGCTTAATCTCAGCCTGCCCCTTCTCAAATCCCTCATTAAAAGCCTTAGCAAGACGCCCCTTTACGGCGTCCTTTTCGTCTGCTAGATCTTTCCGTTCTAGCCATTCAGCAAAGTACTCATCTGATTTATCCCGGCCTAGCTTATAACCCGCGCTCCTGGCTTCTGTGACGCCCGCAGAAACGTGTTTCCTCTTAGCCCTAGCTTTAGTCTTCTCAGCCGCCGACCAACCAAATAAGTTTTTCTTACGCTGCGTCATTTCTTAATAGCAAGAATTAGAATTAGTCCCAAGCCAACCAGCACCATAGTCCCCGTACCCGTAACTAGGGGCAACGGCTTATAATTATCAGGATTACCCATGTAATCGGAATCCCCAGGTTTAGGTGCGTCCGTATCATAAAGATAACGGCATCCCTCGGTCATCATTCCAACAGGCGTGGTACACCATACATTCTGGGACCAACTGCCCACCGTGTTATCACCTAGGCCGATCATTTACCCCTCATCCACAATACTAAGAATAGCGTCATTGCCCCTAGGAATACTACAGGATTATCCGGCCTAAAAAATGGCTTAGCAGGAGCCGGGGGCGAAGCTTCAAAATTACTTGGGTCATCCGCCGACCCTGAGAACCATCCCGTAGTTTCTCCCCCTACGCATTCAGGATCTCCCGGCCCACACCATGGCTCCTTAACCCCTTGCTCTGGCAAGTTAGCATTAGGTGGCGCAGCCCCGGCCCAAGAACTAGGCAGCGTAATAACATTAGCTGGCATTACTTCTTAATCTCCCCTAACGTTTGCACAATTCTAACCGCCAACTTGCCCACTTCCCCCGCCGTGGTTCGTGGTCCGAACCAACGTCGCGCTGCGACGTTTAGCTCTCTCTCAAACTTAGAATAAACCACCCTAAGCGCCGGATCGCCCGCCACCGCCCTCTTAATAATCGTAGCCGCTAGCTCGTCTACCCGCCCCACTTTCATAATCCCTTCCTATAACTCCGGCGATTGCGGTATTCTACCGCAATGGCTAGGAGCGCATAGCGTACCTTCCGCCAAAAGTCAAACCAAGGCTCCATGCCAGTCTTATTTGTGCTTCCCACGTTCTTTCATCCAGAGATATGCCAAGCCCCCCACTAATAGGTACCAAACTAGCATGTTGTGTGCAGGCTCTGCCTCGCACACAACCTCGGGACAAGCAAAGCTAGTGTTGTCAGTTGCACTGACAACAGGCTCCGCTGGCCCCTGTGAGCATAGCCATGCATCATTCCAAGCCAGTGCATAAAGCCCTAATCCTCTATTTCCCATAATTTATGACCACCTATCACGCCAACCTAGCCCCAAGCCACCTAGCCCACTAACCCCCGCTGGAAGTGTCACTCCAGCCAAGAATTGCTCTATCCCCATTTGCATACCATTCCGGGTAGCCGCGTCTCCAAATCCCTCGATATTCGCATATTGCCCTGTCTCTTCATGTAAATAATAGTTCCATTGATCCGGGTTTAGGGGTGGAGCCATTCCCGCTGAAGCTACCCGAGATAATAGCTTCTGCCTTAGTGTTAGTGGCGGGGTTCCGCCCCCGCCCCCACCAGCGGGGGGCGTTACGGGTGGGGGAATAATAACCACTGGCGGAGTAGTCCCACTCCCAGCGGGTGGGGGAGGAGTAATCACCACCGGCGTCGCTGGCTTATCCTTCATCATTATATAAGCTATCGCCCCAATCCCCCCGATAATCAATAATGGCTTCAGGCTCTCGCTATCCATAAAAGTTAGCCCTTTTTCATCCCCATCACCACAACCAACGCCAGCGCCGCCGCTCCAATATAAACATACATATCCGGCACACCTGGGATGATTGTCCCCTCATCCGTCTTAGCCGGAGGCTTCTGCTCCCCTGTCTTAGCCGTAACCGGCAGACACGTAGTGTCTGTAGGATTCTGTAAGCAAAACTCAGGCGCACTTAGAAAGCTATCAATCACCGCTTGGCGCGATTGATCCCTCACTACCCCGGCCCAATACGTTAGCCCCGCTGGATCAGGCGCATGATGGTAGATGCCCATGTAGGCATCCGTAACCCACTGAGTTGGAGTAACCGTTGTTGGCTCTGCCAACAGCGCCGAAGCATTAAAGCCTATCATAAAATCTCATCTCGCCTTTAGCTCGATTTAGTTACCAGCAGCAGCCCTATAGCTGCCGCAGCAATACCTAGATAGAGCATAGTATTATCCTTAGCCTCAGCATTAGCCGGAGGGGGTGGGGGAGCCGGGGGCTTAGTTGCTGGAGGGGGTGTAACCCCACCCCCTCCCCCCGTAGCGGGTGGCGTAACCGCTGCCGGAGGCGTAGCCCCCGGCGCAAAAACCGCTGTAGGATCATATCCCCCGCCCCATCCAGCCCCACTAGACGCCGTGGGGCCACCAAAAATAGAAGCTAGCGGAACATTAGGTGGAGCTATCGCACTCCACGCGCTAGTATCTCCCATGGCTGCTTGCTTCGCAGCCGCTAGCAATACGGGCCACGTGGGGCCAAACGCGGCGATATAATCGCCCCGCTCAACTGCCGCCAGTTGCGCTCTATACTCATCCGTCAGGGCAAATCCAGAACCCCTCGAAATATCGGGGAGCATAGCATATGCTAGCTGAGCGGCAAAGGGAACATCTCCCCCAACCCTGCCATACGGATCATTCGGCCCAATAATTAGCAAGCCTTTAAGATAAGTCCAGTCAGCGGGAGCCATACCTAGCCCTAGCCCCCGCATACCGCTATAATCCGTATAGGATCCTATCCCCCAGCCCATTACATTACTCCATGCCCTACGGGCATTACGATCATAGGCTTAGCAGCGTAACAAGTTACGCACACTCCGGGTTTAGCAAAGTTCTCAGGCCCAAAACTCTTAAGGCATTTAGAACAGCTTTCACTAGCCATCGCATCCGGCCCATAGACAGAGCGAATAGCCTTACGGACAATTTTATGCCCCTCTAGCCTAGTGCAAACCGTTACATTCTGGACATCAGCCATGCGGAATAGGCTAGCCAGATCCTCCGCTGCATACTTATCCTTGCAGTGCCACCAACGGAACCTCAGGCCCCCATCCGGGATATATCCCGATAGGGCACTATTGCACTTGGCAATAGCAGTAAGGATCGCATCGCGATCCCTGTCCGGCCCGCCCTCGTAGCTAATCTGCACGCCTATATCATCATCTTTAAACTTGGGATAATCAGACAGACATACGTCTGTCGTGGGAAACCTAGTAACTAGGCCCCCATTGTATTGCTCCTGAGCTAGGCTCTCAGCTTCTCTTTTCTTAAGCAATCTCTTCAAAGGATTCATATTTAATTTATCGAAACTAGTAGCACCACACCTAAGGCCAAGGCCCCTACAATTAGCATCTTATTGTTTCCCTCCGGCGTGTCGGGAAACATTCCACCAAAATCTATACTCCCGCCAGTATTGCCAGCAATATCGGTAACGGTATGATCTGGCACCGGCACATCATGAAGTATAGGATTCAAATAAAGGGTTATCCAGTCGCATCCCGTACCCGTTGGGCACCATGGTGCGCTTCCCCCCTCTATCAGGCGCTCGCTTATGCAGCGCCGCCCTGCATCTTGCAGGGCTGGGTTACTGCATCCCTGCCGCACGGCGTCTAGCAACTTAGTAGCTGTGTCTAGCGCCACTGCCCTAGATGTTTGGGTTCTAGGCCCCGTTAAATATCCCTCAAGATTAGCCTTAAGATAGCTCTCGGCTTCATCTGCGATTCGGCTAGCCGCCGTACACGTCACCCCACAACCCTTGAACTGATTAACAATATAAGGCACAGCTAGCGTCAAGCCCGCTACTACCCCACCCAGCACCGGCACTGACACACCCAACGCTAGAGCTATCGAAGTCATAGCCGAAGCGCTAGCCCCAAGCGAAGCCAACGCAGCCTGCGTCGTAGCCGTCACAGCTTGCGCCGTGTCACCCAATCCGGGGATAGTATAATAACTAAGGGTCATCAGCTTAGATCTTAACCTTAACGAGCTTCGCTCGGGCCTTAGCCCGAGGATTCGCCCGATCAATCCTATCAATCGCGCGCACTGCCCTGTCGGGCAGATCCCCGATGGCCCCTACGGTGCCATCCACTATTTCCTTAGCTGCTTCTACTCCCATTGTGCCAATAGCCTTGCCTTTGGCAAGGACGGCCCTAGCTAGGCCATACTGGGCACGAGAGCGGGCAGGATTTTCTGAAAAGTCTCCTAGCGTTAGGTTGTCTCCCTCATCCTTGATGAAGTTTTCTTCCCACGCATCATCCGCCCCACGCTGCCACTCTTCTTTAATATGCTTAGCTTCTCCCCGCCTACGTGTTACCACTTCGCTAGTGCCTTCGTAAGCAAAGCGTGAATCAGGATCAACATAACCTAGCTTACTAAGATAAGCTACCATGCCAGTATCCCGATTAAATGACCCCTTACTAGACTTCTGCTTAGCCTTTAGCCACTTGTACCCTGCTTTATAATGAACAGAAGCATTAGCTGGAGCAGGATTGGATTCGCTTAGCGAATCCAAGTCATCCTCTACCAAAAGGACGTACCTTCCCTCCGCATCCATATCAAACCCCGGAGTCATACCCCTAGCTATCAGCCGCTTCGCCGCTGCTACCCATTCCTCGGGAGTTTCGAAAGTAATGGCTTCGCCATTACGGGGATTCTCCATCCTAGCTACATTATCTTTAGTCCATTTGCTAGGTAGCATCATGCGAATAGGAACATTACCTAGTTTTACGCTCCCCAATCTAGTAAATATCCAAGCATGTCCCGTTGGCTCTTGGACTAGTATGCTACCTCTAGCACTTGGCCCCGCTACTTGGAATCCATAACCCAACGCCCGTGATACAAACTCAGCGTCTGTTGCAGCTTCCAGTGCGGATTGTTGATAGCTAGTCATAAAGGGCCTTATCGGAACCTTCCTCCAGTCAACAAATAAACAATCAGCACAATCACCAAGACCGTCCCTATCCCAATGCCCCCACCGGCCACATTATTATAAGGCCCAAAGCCCCTATAATACCCGAATCCCCCACCAAACAACAGGAGCAAAATGATAAGCAAGATAACTAGGTTCATCTAACGCCTACCTTAAATAGAGCTAGGAGATTAGACAAAGACCAAAAGAACAACCCTGCCGCAATCAATCCCCAATAATAAGGTGGCCCCACTGGCGTAGGCGTGCGCCAATAATTAAAAGCCGAAATAGCAAAAAGCACCACCGCCAGCATTAGCGTAATTTCAATCCAAGGCATAACCTCTCCTTAGCCCCAGCAGCACGGGCTTTCCCAATCATCTACCAGCGCCAGCAACAAGAATAGTAGTATCATAAACCCCCTTTAAGCACTGCTCGAATCAGCGCCTCGGCTACCCCCGGAAACTTATCCTCTGGATTCCTGTCTGGCTTATAATAAGCCGCTAGAATCCCGGCATTCACAAACCGATCCCCCACCTTAATATTAAGAATGGTGGCGCTAGCTTGGAATGGACTGCCCACGCCAAAGGCTTGGGCTTCATAAACCTTGCCATCCCCAAACTTATCCGCGATCCACTGGGCCGTTAGTTGAGTAGCAAAGTAGTCGCTACTCAACGGCCAATGATTAGTACCATCGCTGACAAAGACATTTTGCTTAAACTCCGGAGCAAACGCCTTCGGCGTTGGCGTAGGTGGCGGGCCACTAGTAGGTGAGCCTCCGAAGAATCCCCCCGGTTCCCCAAACCCTGGAGCCGCTACCTCCATTACTGCCACCTGCGCAACTGTCTTAGCCGCTATTTGCTTTTGCTTCATAAGCCTAATGTTAGCCTTGGCCCAAGCCACTTAAACGTGTCGCAGTCCGGCGGATCTAGCAGGCTCACGCCCCTAGCCCTTTTATCCAAGACACAATTGGTTAGCTTCTGCTCCCGCAATAGTTGCAAGGCAATATACAAGCCGCCCAATATTAGTATTGGCTTCATACCTGGCTCCTAACGTCGCTTCGCAGCTTTACGCTTAGGAGCCTTGCGCTTAGCCTTAGCTTTAGCCTTTGGCTTCCGCTTGGGCTTCGCCCGTTGGCTATAGCTATCCCCTGCCCGATCCGGGTCATAATCGGCACTAGCCCTAATAGGGTGAAACCCCGTCCCATCATAATAGCCCTGAGCTATATTACGGCGGATGCCCGCCGTTAGCGGTACCTTAAGCTTAACCTTCCCACTCGGCGTTATCATCGCCTTAGTGTCTAGCCATACGTTCCGGGGAAGTGATTTTGCTACTCCACTGTTATTCATTTTTGGATTCCTTATCTCCTCACTCTTGAGATTGCCGCCCCTCTTATCCGCCCAATAGATGCGTTTAGCGCGTACTTTCCTAGCATATCTTTCCGCTGCTACTCTAGTCTTGAATCTCTTTGGGCGGGCCAAAGCCATTATCTGTATAAACAAACCATGGGGTACTTGATCCAATCGGAGCGCTCATAGAATTATTTCCCCCGGCCCATCATCAGCAGCACCACAATCCCCAGCCCCACCAGGAGCATCGTACTATCCCCCGTTAGGCCCCCGCTAACTCCCGCACGGTTAGCAATGAATCCCGCCGTCCCTTGCCCTGGCAAGGGGGATCTGGGATCAGGCTGGACATAACTAACATATCCATCCTTAGTTTTTACTTGGTAGACTCCGGGTTGCAGCTTGAGCGTTTGAAGATAGGTAGCAGCCGCCGCCGTACTAATCCCCCCAATCACCTTACCCCAATCTGTGCCACTGGTATCCCCATAGCTAGGCAGATCGGAGTACAGCGACTCCGGTATATTCCCGTAGTCATCAGAGTAGTAGACATCCCCTACATCTTCCTCTCCCAAACCCGATAGGCTTATCTGCCCATAATCCCCAAACACATAAGGCCTAGGTAATGGTGATTGCATTATCATAAAAATCCCTCACCGCTTTACACAATAAATTCTAGTTGCCCGCACCCTTCTAGCATATCTCTCAGCCACTACCTTAGTAACAAACGTTCTAAGAACTCCCGTCCTAGGGTGCCATACTAACCACTGCACAACTTTAGTCCTTAATAATAAACAAAGCCACAGCAACTAGCGCAGCAATCATAAGCCAGTTAGTTTCGCCCGCCCCGGCTACTTTAGCCACGTCATGCGTCTGCATCTGCGCCTGCGTTTGGGTTTGTTCCCCGGCTAACACGTCTGCCGTGCTCGATTGGCTAATAGCCTGAGAACTAGAGCTAGTATTAGTCTGTGGCGCAGTTACTTCTTGCACATAACTAACATCAGGGGCGCTAGCGCTAGCAGGGATAATTACCGTACTCCGGGTTGGATCGGGCAATACGTTAGCCGCCGTCCATGGCGAATACAAACCCTCATCCACCAACGGCGGAACACTATAACCCATCTTAGCCGCTGTTCCCCGGCCCACATTCAGCACGTGGGCCATTTCCCTAGGCGACATCCCCGCTTGCGAGAAGTCAGGATATATCTTTAGCGGCTCCCCCGAGACATATATTAAATGATCCGTCATGGGATCATAGAACGCCGCTCCCCACCCCACCGTCATCACAAAAAACGCTTGTGGTGGCACCCCAATGCTGGTTAGCTGTTGCCTTAGCTCTAGTGATAGCTCCTGTGGCGGCGTAACTAGCTTACGCGTGAAGTCTTCGTATATCGGATAAGTAAACGCCGGATCAAGCGGCGAGCCAAGCCCATTACTCCATGAATAGCCTATACCATTCATTAGCTCTTACCCCACAACCAGCAAGCCGCCCCTAGCAACATGCCTAGCATAAAAACACTGGCTAGGTTAATTTGCCCCAAAGGAAGGGGCCATTCTTTCCTCTTTCCGTACCTATTTTCGGCCTCCCAACCGGCCCACGCCCCGTGTGATGAATCACACGGGCGGCGGATGCCTCCGGCATACGCGACGGTGTACACGTGACTATATATGGTAGGGTCCATCGGATCGGCAGCCACGGTTACGAAGCTGCATGGCACTCCAAGTGCTAGGAGAAGCGCCCCGGCGTACATCGAAAACCCGTCGCAGTCTTCCCGGCCACGACGGCCAAAGGCTGTCATATGGTGCATGTCAACCGGCCTGATTAGTATTTCGACTACTTGGTCAGGGGTAGCGCCAGCGCGGAGTTGCTGGAGCAAACGGGCAAAGTGCGAGGCTTGCGCCTCGTCGCGAGTGAAGTCTATTTTAGACTTCACATATTCCCATACTGCGGCGACGGGATCGGATGGATTGATTGCTAGGGCTTCGCGGGCGTCAGCTAGGATCTCGGGTGTTTTGGCATCCGCCAAAACGTAGCTAGTCATTAGGCTAATAACTTGCGCCACTTGGGTATCGGGATCGTCAGATACTTCGGTGATGGTTCCTTGGATAGGAAGGGAGCCGAAGGTGAGGGGATCTAGGTACACGTTAGCTGAGCGAGTGTAGAATCCCCTTGACTTTTTGTCAAGATGTTGTATGTATATGTATGCGAGGAGAGGATTGAAATTAAGGCGGGTAGAACACCTTGGAACATTCACTAATAGATGATTTTATAGAGCCAGCTAGGGAGAGGGAACCGCTAAAACCAAGCAAGAAGGGCATGGAGATCCCCACTAACGTGGGTGCTAACTTTGAGGATGAGCCGCTTAAAATCCCAAAGATGCAAGTTACCTACGAGGTTTTGGAGGATTACTGGAATAGATCAACGCTTAAGCAGCTAGAACGATTCACGCTCCATGTATATCGCTTATATCCTGTGATGTTAGATCCAAAGAGGAAACTAGCGCCAGGGGAAGACGAAGATAAGGACAATCCACGCAAAGCTATTAAATGGAACTCTAATGATTTTGCTATGGAGGATGGAACTAGGATAACTCTAAGCAAAGAGTTTATATTTAGCAAGCTGGGGAGTGGGGATTATAGTTTTAGGCTTAATGACAACCACCCTAAGGTGCGCCGGACGGTAATGTATGCTACGTTGCATGGACTAAGGGACTATGCAAACTACATGCCAAACCTTAATCTAAAACAGGTGGCATGGAGTGATCCGTATAATAAGGATTATCGGAAGCAATTACAGCTTAGGGGCATCGCTATCCCCAATGAAGAACAGATATTAGCGGAAGAGAATGGAGATGAAATGGCAACTAAGGAAGCGCTAGGGGTGATGGCGGATGCATTAAAGGATATGACGGGGAAAGTGTTGCAGCAGCAACAGGAGCAGCCTAAGACGGTTGTGGCCCCTATTACTAATGGGTCCGATGCACCCAACGCATTGTTTATGGAAACTGCTATGGATATTGTGAGGGAAAAGAATAAGCAGGCTAGTCCAGTGGAGCAACTAAGGGGACTAGCCGACGTGGTAGGGGCTATTATTCCTAAGCAGGATAACAGCGCTATTACGGAGATGCTTAAGCAAGCATCGGAGGATCGTAGGCAGGCAGAGAGATTGCTTTCGGCAGAGCGCATGGATGGTAAGGCTAGGGAAGAACGGTTATTGCTAAAGCTGTTGGAGGATAGGGAGAAGCCTGCCCCTGCGGTTACCCAAGTAACCGCCAATCCTACTAGCTGGGTAGACGAGTACAAGAAAATGAAAGAGATATTTGGGGATATCGACGGCGGGGGTGGGAGCGCTAGGGATGAAAATGAAGTTCCATGGTGGAATGATCTTGCTAAAACATTTATGCAACATGCATTACCTTCGGTAGTCAAAGCGATAGAGCCATGGGGAAGGGCTTACGAGATGAAAATTAGAAGCACATTGCCGCCAGAGGCACAGGCTGTACAGCAAGCTGTGCAAGCTCAACAGCAACCTACGCCAGAACAGCTAGCCCATCAAAGGCTAGTTCGAGCATTAGATCAGGCCGCGCCCATCATACTAAGTATGCTACGCAAGGGCGAATCAGGGGCTAACTTCGCGGATATGGTTATAGATTTCTCTGCTAATGGGAGGGCGGATTATCTGGGCCTACAGGCTGTGGGTAAGGATCAACTTATTCAGGTAATGATCTTGCATCCTGAGATAAATGCTTTGGTGGCGAGTATGCCTAGGCAAGCCGTGGAGGACTTTGTACAGGAATTTTTGGATCATGATAAGATTAGGGAAGCTGAGGGGGATGAGGAGGGGGAGGGATAATGTACGTGCTACAGTGCCGTAAATCCTACAACGTTGGGGACGTTATTGTAAAAGCGACTACCAATGCATCTAGGGAATCAATGGCCGCACAACCCATTATGATATTGCGTGAAGCAACGATGGGGGAGTGGAAGGAATCGGTAATGGCTAACGGGGGACACGTGAGTGATTGGGACGTGCTGGAGACTGGATTTTATTATGAGATTTGTACGGATTAAGGGGGGAAGGATAAATGGAACCAATGATAACGGTAGAGGAACAGATGCAAATGGCCCAGCGGAGCGCAGCACGTCTTAATGCTACGTTCTCGTTATTCATGAATGCCTTGATGACTCATCCGCCAAAGATAGCGATAGACCTAGCGGATGAGGCTATGCAAGTTTGGATAGAATATGAAGAGGGGCATAGGATAGATTTTCCGATGCAAATGCCACAGGGGCAGTTTGATGGAATGATCCAACAGACTAAAGAGGCATTGGGAAAGCTATGTGATGTAATGGTTAAGAAACCGGATGATAAGCTAACTAAGCTCGAGAACGAAGTGATCGAAGCGGCGCTTAGTGGGGATGGTGGGAGAATAGCTCAGGCTGCGGCTAGATTGGCGGATGCTAGAGCGGATGCAAGCTATGTTAGCCGGAGGGAAGAACAGATGGAGGAAGGGAAGTATGATTAAAGAACTAGCAGAGATAAAAACAGGCGGTGAAATCGGAGCCTTCCCTTATTCGTAAGATGTGGGCTAGTGGGCCAGCGGATGCTAGCGTAATTGTGGTAAGCCATGAAGCTGCGACAAGATTCATTAACGCTGGACATCATAAGCTACCAGAACAAAACGAATTGAATGAAAAAGGGCAGGTATCCTTCTACGGTTGGAAAATGCTAGTGGATGGGCGAGTCTTTGGCAAAGAGCCAGCAGACTATTATTGTTTTAAGCAATGAGAGGAGAATATGGCAAACATCTTACGTGTGAGTGATGACGAATATCAAGTGATAATTGATGGGGAGGAGTCGGATTTGGTTGATTGGGGCGATACGGTGGATTGCGCCGGGAAGCAATGGATAGCAGTTAGAACGGATGTGGAGGATGAGGCTATCACGGCGGATCTGTACCAGTTAACTCCGGTTAAGGCTGAAGTGGAGGAAGTGGATTTCGAGTGTGATGATGAGGGGGAAGGGGGCGATGAAGACTAAGATAACTAGGCTATTGCCTAAAGGCTCACCCTTAGTTAGGGGAAGCCCGTTAGCAAGAAATCCACCAGATAAAACTCCCGCCCAGCTTCAAAAGGAGGCACAAGAAAGATGGGGATACGGGCCAATACAGATCAAACGTGAGGACTATTGGGCTATAGTTAACATACGAATTGATGAGGAGTGGATAGAACTAGATCGGGTTTGTATGTTTGATAACTTCGACTCAACTACGTATCCGATAGCTATTGATGATATTCTTAACCCTCCTACGATCCTAAGAAATAGGAGGAGGAGAAGGGCTAAGAAGTGATTGCCTATCTCTCGATTTATCTTTGCGAGTGCGGGGAGCCGTTTCAGTGTACTAAGTTTCTTAGTCATGCCGTCTGGATTCCCGTGCTAATGTGCACTAATAAACAGTGTCGGTACTTTGGCAGAAGGTTCAGGACTCCGACTATTTGCATTGAGGAGATAGAGGAATGAACTACGGGCGTAGGAGGGAGTTACTACAATGGTAGGAGTCAGCACTTGGCGCAAGGTTTGGAATTGGCTTCTGTCGGCACCAAATGAGCCACCGCCCCTTAAGGTTACGGAGGAAGCTTGGGTATCGGGGGAGGTAGTAGAGGTTAGGCAGATGAGCGCCCCACCCTATGGCAATTATGGAGTTGTAGTATTCATAAGAGTACGGGTAGAGGCTACCCATCCATGCCTAATCTTAGTTGAGGCTAGACTCATAGCTAAGGCCGATGGCCAGGAGTTGCCTACGGTGGCTAACTCTACGCTGGAGTATCCTTATTGGGGGCCGGGATATCAAAGCGTGAATGTGGGGAATGTCATGGGGGATGGAAGCCTCAGCGAGAGGCCGGAGAAGTCGGGATTTCTGGCGCTGCACGCGGAGGAGAGGAAAGAGGGGTTTCTGGATCGGTATGAGCTAAGGGTGAAGGGGAAGGTCCTAGCCATCTAGCGATGGCTAGCCGTCTCCGGTTGTGAACAAATCTTTGCGGGGCAACGTCCATTTTTTAATGCATCGCGTTGCATCACAATGCTTGGAATGATATCCTCAGGCATGGGCGACGAACATCCTGACTACCTTGGGCTTTATGGCTCAATCAAGATCCCAAAATCCTATTGCCAGAAGTGCCTCTGTTACTCTTTCGTCATTGAGGGTAAGATCGCTTGTTGTGGGGCCGACTGTCACCCTATGCCCCTTTTCTTCAAACGTGAGAGCTTTCCCCCGTATGAAAGGCGGGCGCTATCGAAAGAGGAGAAGACCCGGAAGCTAATAATGCAAGGCTACCGTTGTTTTTGGTGTAGACGGGCATTTTGGTCGATAGTTAAACTAAGGAAACGGGAAATTAAGCTAAAGATACACTGGGACCATTTGATACCTTGGGTGTATAACCAAAACAACCAAATAGATAACTATGTCGCCGCTTGCCACATTTGCAACCTATGGAAGCAAGCTATGGTATTTAGTTCTATTGAAGCTGGCAAAGTTTATCTGGGAGGTAAATGGGATGAAGAGCTACGCAAAGACCGAGAAGAGTGAAAGGCTATGTGAGTGCTGCGAGCGGGAGTTTGAGCCGAAGAAGAAGTGGCAGAGGTTCTGTACGCCGGAGTGCCGTAGCCGGAAGTGGGAGGAGATGAATCCAAGGGTTAAGCTGTTGGATACACAGCAGAAGTAGGCGCTCGAGTCCGGGGATCTAAAAGGGTAACATAATTCCTGGTGGGATTGTGCCACCCTTTTTTATTGCGCGAGAGTCAGCACTCCCATTTTTATTCCAAGGTCCCGCCCCCGGCACACCTCCGAAAGTGCCAGGGCCAGCCATCCCCTCTAGTTTATAAGGGCAACTAGTTTCTAGTCAATAGGTTGGGAGCAAAACTGGGGATAACTATAGCTGGGCCGTCAGGAAAATGGGGCAGGCGGCAGGATGAGCGGCAGCAATTTTATGGCCAGTGGACGCTAGTTTCCCTTTTAGAATCAAAGGCCTAAACCACCCCCGGCAAGAACGGCAACACAAAACTTAAAAAGTTGTGTGGTGTGTGGTTTTGGGTGTAGGGTACTAGTACAGTACCCTTATATAGAAGACTTTTTCGATTTTTACCCGCCGTACTTGACGCTACCTTCCAGGTTACTGATTATAGGGGATTTAAGCTAGTCAGTGAGGGCAAAAATGCTGGACGCTTTACCTGACGGGATCGGAGGGGCACCCAGCGGGAACCAGAATACCCCATCATAGCAGTTGAATAGCAGTTACTTAGTCAACAATACAGGAACTTCCTGGAAACGCCTTAATAGCATTAGATTCGGCCTTAAACGCAATCCCCGCAAAGTAACGAACATTATCCTTGCTCATCCTCTTACATTCAACATTAGGCCGATACTTTTTCAGTCGCTTAGTAAAAGTAACGTCCCCCGGTATTGGGTGGTTATTGTCCAAGCAATACTGCTTGTACGCACTTCGCATCTTATCCTTGATAATCCACCCTTGGGGATGCTCTACCGTCTCCGAATCCAACCACTCTACTATAGGATCTGTCTCGGCCCTAAGCTGTTCGCCCGTCTCCTCAACACTAGTTAGCCTAGCTAAGCCATTCGCTAGTATTCTAGGCAGCGCTTCCAACGCTTTATTAAGCACCCCGCTAAGCTCCTCCTCGCTAGTAAGTATTTCCTCTAGCTTCCTAGCCACTGCTGGATTAGCCTCAAACGTATTAGGGAATGGCACAGCATACCATCGTCGATAGAATCCCTCCGAGCTATCTTTGCTAGCTTGGGGCATTTGATTAGTCGCAAATACTAGCCTAGCAAAGCATTGCATTTCGTAGCTAGCTTGATACTTCCCCTCGGCATGGATCTTATCATCATCTCCCGTTAATGCTTTGAATACATCCGTCTTGGTTATATTGTTGCCGGGTAGATCTGGGCAAATATTAGCCAGCTTGCCCCTTAGGCGGGCCGTAGCGAAGTTGTTACCCTCTAGCTTATGTAGGCTAATAGCACAAGTGTTATCACTCCCTAGGAACGCTCGCAGGCCTTTTAAGAAAGTACTCTTGCCATTAGCCCCTTCACCCACTAATAGCAATGCCTTTTGAATTGTCATATTGGGCAGCATAAGCCAAGCGGCTATCTCCCATGGCACCTCTTGGCAATCCTCAGGAAACACCTCAGAGTTGAACTTCTCCCAACCAGGGCACCTAGCATCTGGATCGTAGGTAACTGGCAGTTGTGTGGTGGATAAAAATTCGGGCGAGTGCTCCGCTATAACCCCTAGCTCCGTATCAATCAATCCATTAGCCACACTTAGTTGTGTTAGGGGTGGGATTTCCCAAAGAAAAGGCGATGCCAGCTTAATATATTCCAGAACGCTAGGCCCTAGCACTAGGCTCCAGCTTAACCCTTGGGTAGCCACAATGTTTCTAGTCATTTCCCTAACTAGAATATCCCCATCGGGGACATAGCGGCCATCGGAGTAATAAAATAGCTCGTTAGTTCGAC
>Ga0207676_10000172_pt1 | contig 56627 bp, 45 predicted proteins | sample KBSSwiS72_FD_184307 | JGI IMG/M metagenome (GOLD analysis project Ga0207676, IMG submission 184307) | Switchgrass rhizosphere microbial communities from Kellogg Biological Station, Michigan, USA - KBS Switchgrass S7-2 (SPAdes) (version 2) | ecosystem: Host-associated > Plants > Roots >...
AGGCGTCCTTCGAATGGATCGTCGTTCCCAGAGCGCCTTCCCAGCCAGCATAGCGCTGCGTGCGAAAGCCATCGAGTTGACCGTCGGCGATGATCGCCTCGGCCTTGACCAGCGCATGCGCAATCGTGTCGATCCCGCCGATATGGCCGTGGAACAGGTCGGCGGCATCGATGCTCTGGCGGCGCACCTTGGCGTCGAAGTTGAAGCCGCCGGTGGTGAAGCCGCCCGCGCGAACGACTTCCAGCATCGCCAGCGTCAGTTCCTCGACCGAATTGGGAAACTGGTCGGTGTCCCAGCCGTTCTGATGATCGCCGCGATTGGCGTCGATCGACCCGAAGATGCCGAGCGCGCGGGCCATGGCGATCTCGTGCTCGAAGGTATGGCCCGACAGGGTCGCGTGATTGGCTTCGATATTGACCCTGACCTCGTTCTCGAGCCCAAAGCGCTTGAGGAAGCCGTAGACCGTCTGGGTATCGAAATCATATTGATGCTTGGTCGGCTCGTGCGGCTTGGGCTCGATCAGGATTGTGCCGCTAAAACCGATCTTGTGCTTGTGTTCGACCACAAGGCTGAGGAAGCGCCCGAAATTCTCCTGCTCGATGCCGACATCGGTGTTGAGGATCGTGTCGTAGCCTTCGCGACCGCCCCACAGCACATAGTTCGCGCCGCCAAGACGGTGCGTAGCCTCGAGCGCGTCGCGTACCTGCAGCGCGCCCCAGGCGAAAACTTCCGGATCGGGATTGGTCGCGGCACCGGCCATGTAGCGCGGGTGGCTGAACAGATTGGCCGTGCCCCATAACAGCTTGCGGCTATGTTGCGCCTGCAATTGCTCAAGATGGTCGACCGCCTCCGCGAAGCTGCGGCGGAACGACGCGGCATCGTCCGCGTCGGCCATCACATCGACATCATGGAAACAATAGAACGGTACGTCGAGCTTCTCGACGAACGCCAGCGCCGCCTCGCGCTTGGCTCTGGCCGCTGGCGCATCATTGGCGCCGGCCTGCCACGGCCGGCTGAAGGTGCCCGCGCCGAACACGTCGCTGCCCGGCCAGCAGAAGGTGTGCCAGAAGCACACCGCGACGCGCAGATACTCCTCCATGCGCTTGCCGAACACGACCCGGTCCTTGTCGTACCAGCGATAGGCCAAGTCGTTCGGGCTGTCGGGCCCCTCGTAACGAACGGTGTCGAACGGCGCGAAATAGTCTGCGGACATGATTACTCCTGAATCTGGCGAACGAGGGGATAAGCGGCACGAAAGCGCGCGAGCTTCGGCGCAAGTCGCTCGGCAAGAGCGGCGTCGGGCTCGACGACATGGCTGACGGGCGGGCGGACGCAGACCTGCGCCGCCGTCTCCCCGGTCACGACGACCTGGGCAAGCCGGCCGGCGCCGAGTGCGGGACCGACCTCCCCGCCTTCGAGATAGACCAGCGGGAGATTGAGCGACGCGGCGATGATCCGTCCCCAATAGGAGGAGCGCGCACCACCACCGATGACCGAGAGTGAGCTGATCTTCGTCCCGGCCTCGCGCAGCGCATCCAGACCATCGGCATGGGCAAAGGCGACGCCTTCCAGGACGGCTGCGGCAAGGCGGCCGGGATCAGTGTCGTTGCCGAGACCGAGAAACGCACCGCGGACGTGCGGATCGTTGTGCGGCGTCCGCTCGCCCGACAGATAGGGCAGGAACAGTTCCGGCCCGGTTGCCGGCCCCGCCTGCTCGGCGAGCGCGAACAAGGCGGCCGGCTGGTCGACGCCAGTCAGTCGCGCCGCCCAGTCGATGCACGCCGCGGCCGACAGATGCACGCTCATCTGGTGCCACATATCGGGCAGGCAGTGGCAAAAGGCATGGACCGCGCGTGCCGGGTTGGGCCGAAAGACAGTTGTCGCGACGAAGATCACGCCCGACGTGCCCAGCGACAGCAACGCATCGCCGTCGCCGATCACGCCCACCCCCGCCGCGCCTGCGGCGTTGTCACCACCGCCCGCCGCGACCGGCACGACCGGCATGCCCCAGCGCGCCGCGATGGCGGGGCGCAGCGTCCCGCTGACTTGCGTGCCTTCATACAGGGTCGGCATCTGTTCTTCCGAAAGGCCCGTGGCGGCGAGCATCGGCACGCTCCACCGCCGCGCGGCCACGTCGAGCCACAGCGTGCCGGCACTGTCGGACATGTCCGATGCCTTGTCACCTGTCATGCACAGCCGGACATAGTCCTTGGGCAGCAACACGCTGCGCACCTGCGCGAAGATGTCCGGCTCATGCTTGCGCACCCACAGCAGCTTCGGCGCGGTGAACCCGGGCATCGCGACGTTGCCGGTGATGGCGCGCGTGGCGGGTTCAGCGCGCTCCAGTTCGTCGCATTCGGCAAAGCTGCGGCCATCGTTCCACAATATCGCCCGGCGCAACGGGCGGTCATCGGCACCGAGCAAGGTCGCGCCGTGCATCTGGCCGGCAAGGCCGATGCCGCGCACCCCGGCGCGCAGGCGGGAGTCGAGTGCGAGGATCGCGGCATCCGTCGCCGCCCACCAATCGTCGGCATCCTGCTCCGACCACAACGGCACGGGTCGCGAGATGCCGAGCGGAGCGTTCGTCTGGGCCAGCACGGCACCTGATTCGGACACCAACACGGCCTTCACGCCCGACGTGCCGACGTCGATTCCCAGAAACACCGACCCGCTCTCCATTGCCGTTATGGGTTCACGGTAGCGCTACCATCGCCATTCTAGCAAGGCTTTTGTCGGTACGCGGGAAGCTTGTCGCGATCGCGCTGGCGCACTAGGCCAGGGTTCATGGCGATCGACACCGAAACCAAAGGCCGCAAGGCGCGCGCGGGAACTCGGGGGCCGACCGTTGCGGACGTCGCACGCATGGCCGCCGTTTCGCCGATGACTGTGTCGCGCGTGATCAATTCCGAACCCAATGTGCTGCCCGCGACGCGCGACAAGGTGCGCGAGGCGATCGATGCACTGGGTTACGTGCCTAATCCTGCCGCACGCAGCCTGGCCGGCGGCCAGCAGTGCCGCATTGCGCTGCTCCACGCCAATCCCAGCGCGGCCTATCTGAGCGAGTTCCTGATGGGCAGCCTGGCACAGGCGAGCCTGGTCGACGCGCAATTGGTGGTGGAGCAATATGATCGGTCCGACGACGCGGCGGCGCTGGTACTCCGCCTGGCCGGACATCGCGTCGACGCCGTGCTGCTGCCACCACCACTGTGCGACGACAGCGCCTTGCTGATGGCGCTGATCCAAGCGGGGCTGCCAATGGCACAGATCGCAACCGGTCAGCCGGTAGCCTTCGCCGACGCGGTGACGATCGGCGACGAGGCGGCGGCGCACGCCATGACCGCGCACCTTGTCGCGCAGGGTCATCGCCGCATCGGGTTCATCGTCGGCGCAGATAACCAGACCGCGAGCGCCGCACGCCTGGCCGGCCATGAGCGCGCATTGCACGAAGCCGGACTCGTCCCAGAACCCGGTCTCATCGTGGAGGGCGATTTCACCTATCGTTCCGGCCTCGATGCAGCCGAGGCATTGCTCGCCCGCACGCCGCGCCCGACCGCGATCTTCGCCAGCAATGACGATATGGCAGCGGCAGCCGTCGCGGTCGCGCACCGCCACCATCTCGACGTACCGCGCGATCTGTCTGTCTGCGGCTTCGACGACACGGCGATGTCAACGACGATCTGGCCCGAGATCACCACAATCCGCCAACCAGTCGCTGACATGGCGCGCCGCGCAACCGCGTTGCTGGTCGAACGGGTTCGAGGCAGAATGACGTCGCACGACCGGCCAATTCGCCATGAGCAGTTGGACTTCACGATCGTCTATCGCGCGTCGGATGGACCGCCGCCCGGGTCTTGACTTCGCGACCTCGCACGTCATGGTAGCGCTCACAATAGAATGACGATGCGGCGGGGATGACATGGCTGAGAGCAAAAGCACGCGTGGAAATCTGACGTTTATCTGCCTGATCGTGGCCGTCGCGACGATCGGTGGCTTCATGTTCGGCTATGATTCGGGCGCCATCAACGGCACGCAGGAAGGTCTGCGGCAAACCTTCGGCCTGTCGGAAACACAACTCGGCTTGACCGTCAGTGCGCTGTTGCCGGGATGCGCGCTCGGCGCCTTCCTAGCCGGGCGCTTTGCCGATATCTTCGGACGTCGCAAGGTGATGATGCTCGCCGCGACAGTGTTCATCATCAGCGCGCTCTTCTCAGGCGCGGCGCATTCCGCGCTCGTGCTCGCATTCGCGCGCTTCTTCGCCGGCGCCGCGGTCGGCGCGGCCAGCGTGCTGTCGCCCGCCTATATCAGCGAGGTGACACCGGCCCATATCCGCGGTCGCCTGTCGAGCGCACAGCAGGTGATGATCATCTCCGGCCTCACCGGCGCGTTTCTCGCCAACTATTATCTCGCCCAGGCCGCGGGCACGTCGCTCGGCATTTTCTGGGGCGGACAAGCGGCATGGCGCTGGATGTTCTGGGTCCAGGCGGCACCCGCCTTGCTGTTCCTGCTGACGCTGCTGGCGATACCGGAAAGCCCGCGCTTTCTCGTCGCCAAGGGCCGCAACGCGGAAGCCAAGCAAGTGCTGACACGCCTGTTCGGCGCGTCCTTCGCCAGCGAAAAGCTCGACGAGATCGCCGCATCGCTGGCGAGCGACCATGCTCCGAGCCTTGCGGACATCCGCAAGCCCGGCGGCGGCTGGCGGCCAATCATCTGGGTCGGCATCGGTCTCGCGGTGTTCCAGCAGCTCGTCGGTATCAATATCGTCTTTTATTACGGAGCGGTGCTGTGGCAGGCAGTCGGCTTCAGCGAAGCCGATGCGCTCAAGATCAACATCCTGTCTGGCGCGGTCTCGATCCTCGCCTGCATCGTCTCGATCCTGCTGATCGACCGGCTCGGCCGCCGCCCGCTGCTGCTGATCGGCTCGCTTGGCATGACCGTGACGCTGGGCGCGCTGTGCTGGTGCTTCGCGCAAGGCGGCTTCGTCGATGGACATCTCGTCCTGCCGGCAGGCGTCGGCCCAATCGCCCTAATTTCGGCCAATGCCTACGTCGTGTTCTTCAACCTCAGCTGGGGCCCGGTAATGTGGGTGATGCTGGGTGAGATGTTCCCCAACCAGATGCGCGGTTCTGCACTGGCGGTGGCCGGCGCCGCGCAGTGGCTGGCCAATTTCGCGGTCAGCTCGAGCTTCCCTTGGCTATCGAAGAATGTCGGGCTGCCGGTAACATACGGCGCTTACACCGCCTTCGCGCTGATCTCGTTCTTCTTTGTCCGTGCCTATGTACGCGAGACAAAGGGCGTCGAGCTTGAAGCGATGCAGGGCTGACCGGCGCTCTGGCATTCGAGGCGACATTGCCGGCCGAGGCAACATGCAGCGCAATCCGTACAGACGCGGGTGCGCTCAGCGACGGCACGGGGATCGAGGCCGTCACCTTGTCCAATGCGCGCGGGGTGTCGGCGCGCATCCTGACCTATGGCGCAGCACTTCAAGCGCTCGTCGCGCCCGGTTCGGATGGCGCGCTGGCGGATCTGGTGCTCGGTCATGACGACGTCGAGGGTTATGAGGCGACGCGCGGGTTTCTGGGCGTGACCATCGGGCGTTACGCCAACCGGATCGCGCATGGGCGCATCGTGGTAGATGGCACTGCCTATGCGCTGGCTCGCAATGACGGCGACAACACCCTCCACGGCGGCGCGCGCGGGTTCGACCGGGTAGCATGGGAGATCGTCTCATCTTCGTCGGGCGCGACGGCGTCCGTCACGCTGCGCTATATCAGCCCGGACGGCGATGGCGGCTTTCCGGGCGAACTCACGGCCACCGTGACCTATTCGCTCAACGACGACGATGCGCTGACAATCGCCTTCGCGGCGACGACGACCCGCCCGACGGTCGTCAGCATGACCAATCACGCGCTGTTCAATCTTGCGGGCGAAGGCGCACCCGATGGGGCGACACAGCATCGCCTCACGGTCGGCGCATCAGCCTTCACACCGATCGACCGCCAGCTCATTCCGACCGGCGAGATTCAATCGGTTGAGGGCACCGCATTCGATTTTCGACACGGCCGAAGGATCGCCGACGGGCTGCGTGACGGCCATGACGCGCAGATCGCCTTCGGTCGCGGCTATGATCACAATTTCGTTCTCGACAAGGGAATGACGGCGGAGCCGCAATTCGCCGCTCGCCTGGAGGATCCGAACTCGGGTCGTCGGGTGGACGTACTGACGACGGAACCCGGACTCCAGCTATATAGCGCCAATGCGTTTGACGGTCGCGTTCGCGGCAAGCGCGGTCATCTTTACCGGATGGGCGATGGTATCGCGCTCGAGCCGCAGAAATTTCCCGACACCCCCAACCAGCCGTCCTTCGGCTCGGCCCGCCTCGACCCTGGGCAGGTCTATCGCCACACTTTTGCCGCCAGATCGCCGGGCAACCACAGCAGCAAACCGAAATTGACCATGCCCCAGGTCAGCGCCGTGATACTCAGCCCCGCCAGGCCGATGGCAAATCCACCCCTGTCGCCACGCCCCTCCGTCGGCAGGTCCGGGGCAACGGTCGCCGACACGGCGCGCGCCGTCGAGCCGAAGCGGCGCATCACGCGCTCGGCCTCCGCGACGCGATCGCGCGCGATCAGGAAGCGCGCCGATTCCGGAATGAACGCCCCCAGCGCGACCAGCGCCAGCCCGGTCGGGAGGTTGGCCAGCCAAAGGATGCGCCAGCCGAAGATCGGCTGGAGCAGTGCGGAAAGGCCGCTCGCGGCGAGATAACCGCCCGCCGCGCCGAGCCCGCCGACCAGCACCAGCGACCAGCCGCGATGGCGGCTCGGCATCATCTCGGCGAGTAGCGCATAGGTCACCGGCAGCATGCCGCCGGCCGCCGCGCCCATCATGAAGCACATGCCGACATTCCAGGCGAGGCTCGGCATCGCGCCGCAGATCGAGGTGCCGACGAACATCACCGCCGAGAGCAGGATCGACGCCTTGCGGCCGTAGATGTCGGCGATCACGCCCCACAGCATCGACCCGACCACCGTACCCATCAGCGCGAAGAACGGCACCAATGAAACCGTGGCTTTGGGCACACCATATTCGGCGACCATGCCGGGTACGGTGAAGCCGAGTGAGGCAGGCTTCATCACGTCGATGGTCAGCGCGATGACCAGCACGACCATCAGCATCCAGTGCGCCGGGCCGATCGGCGCGTCTTCGGGCGCGGAGACGGAGATCGATTTCGCCGCTGCCCGCTGTGCCGCAAGATTGCGCGGCAACAGACCCCAGGCGGCAACCAGCACGCCCAGCACGATCAGCGCCATGCCGAAGGTCATATCCGCACCCATTGGCATGCCGGCGAGCCGGTATCCCATGCTGCGCGCCATCACGAACATCGGCAGATGTAACAGCACGCCCGCGGTCACAGCGACGCAGCCCAGCACGAAGGCCCAGACGGCTTGGCGGTCCGACAGCGTGCTGCCGCGGAGCTCGTCGAACCGGGTCATGATCCTCCTCCCAACTGCACAACTTACCGACTGCCAGCGGTCGTGCGAACTGGATATGCTTGAAACCGACGGTTCCGTCACGGATAAAAGATAGCGCTACCATGAGCAACCGCGTTCGACGGCGTGAATCCCAAGGCTGCCGATCCTTCGCCTCGGCCCGCAGATAGCAAGGATTTTAGGGGGTAGGATTGGGGGTGCTAATGGAATTCATCTAGAAATATCCGTTTTCTATCAGATACTTGATCTTGGTTTGCGGTTCCCGCTACCCCACAACTTAGCTCAGATCGATCTCCGCGCTCTGCGGCGCCGCGATGCCCTTACCAACGTCGTCCGGAGGTCCACCTGCGATCCAGCTCCCATGTGCATGGGCGGTTGCGACAATCTCCCATGCAGCGACACCCGGCCGACTCCACACGCGCACCTCGGGTCGGGCAAAGGCGCGATTGGGTTCCATCATCACCCAGGCGATCGGACGCTTGGGGGTCGCGGCGGCACCGGCAGCCTTCATTGCAACCCTGATCCGCTCCGCTACCCGCTCGGGCAAATACTGCCAGACCACTGAATGCATCAACACGCGCGTCACGCCTTCGGGCTGCGGCTCGACCAGTCGCGCCTCGATCCAGTCGGCGGCGTCAGCCTTTTCGAGGTCCACAGACTTTTCGCGTACCATCTCGACCGCGGCCTTGAGTCGCGCGCTCCGCTCGGGTGTTTCCGCCCAGACATAGGCGGCGAGCCGCCTCGCCACCGCGGGATCGGTCGCGTCCATCGGCGCGACGTCGCAACCGCGCACCGAGATGATTTCGATCGGAGCATCGGCAGGCGGCAGACCGCGCCATTCCGGCATTATCGCGACCGGTGAATCGGCTGGACCGATCATTACCCCCCCAAGGTCGAAGCGGTAGCGGTCGATCAGCAGGTTGAGCCCGGCGCTCGACCCGATCTCAAGGATCTCGATCTTCGGCCCATGCCGGCGCGCGACCTCGAGCAGACCGGTCATCAATGCTGCCGAGCGGCCCGGCTCATTTGTCTGCGGTGGGCCGCTCAACCAGGGGAGCAGCGCCGCGTCATTACGCCGCAAAATTCCCGGCAACGCTGTACTGATCGCCGCCAGATCGTCGATCTCCCCAGCGAAGATCGCGGCCAACTCATCGTCGCCGCCGGCAAGGACAAGGGCGTGAAGCCCACCGATCAGTCGCAGGGGTAGCGCATCGCGTGTCGGCTCGCCTGGCCAGTCGAGCACATGGCGCCCGGTCTCACTGTCGCGGCTCAGGCCTTGCCCGAGCGCGGTGCAGAGCCGCGCGTAGATCGGCGCCGCCATTGTGCGGCAATAATATTCCTGAATCGCAAACGCGCCGCGATTGTTTTCCTCACTGGCCATCGCGCACCTCCGTTCTTTGCAAATGCGCTAAAGGCGCATTCAGGCGGTGCCGGCCCGCTCCCCCACCCGACCTCCCATCCAGCATATTCTGTGGGAGGTCGGGTGGGGGAGCGGGCCGGCACCGCGATCATCAGGTTTCGCGTCTGTTGCGCCTGCGAACACCCATCAGTAAAGCCCCCTGCAATATGGCCGCGCCGCTGATCATCGCCGTCCCCAAGGGGCGCATCCTCACCGAGGCCGTGCCGCTGCTGATGCGCGCCGGCATCTCGCCCGAAGCCGCGTTCAGCGATGAGGACAGCCGCGCGCTGCGCTTCTCGACCGACCAGCCCGGCATCGACCTGATCCGGGTGCGCGCGTTCGACGTCGCGACCTTCGTCGCGCATGGCGCGGCGCATGCCGGGATCGTCGGATCGGACGTGCTCGCCGAGTTCGACTATTCAGAGCTCTACGCGCCGATCGATCTCGGCATCGGCCATTGTCGGCTATCGGTGGCGGAACCCGCCGCCTTGGCCGAAGGCGACGATCCGCGCGGCTGGAGCCATGTCCGGGTAGCGACCAAATATCCGCACGTTACCGCGCGCCATTTCGAGGCACGCGGTGTGCAGGCGGAATGCGTCAAGCTGAACGGCGCGATGGAACTGGCGCCGTTGCTCGGCCTGGCGCCACGCATCGTCGACCTGGTGTCGTCGGGGCGCACGCTCAAGGAGAATGGCCTGGTCGAGGTCGAGGTGATCGCCGAGGTGACCAGCCGCCTGATCGTCAACCGCGCCGCGTTCAAGACCCGGCCTGATGTGGTGGCGCTGGTCGATGCGTTTCGTAGGGCGCTGGGGTGATGGGCACGCTCTCCCCCACCCGTTCGCTTCGAGCGAGGTCGAGAAGCCTTGGCCGGGCGCTATATATCCGTTTCTCGACTGCGCTCGAAGCGAACGGATAGGCGTAGGCCCAGATGCAAAAGCTCTCCACCTCCGACCCCGGCTTCGCCCACGACTTCACCGCGCTCGTCAACGCCCGCCGCGAGGCCGATGCCGATGTCGCGCGCGACGTGCGCACCATCGTTGCCAGCGTGCGCGACGAGGGCGATGCGGCGCTGCACGCCTTCACGCGCAAGTTCGATGGGCATGACCTCAACGCGACCGGCTGGCGGATCGAGAAGAGCGAATGGCGCGCAGCGCTCGACGGCCTGACGCCGGAACTGCGTGCCGCGCTCGACCTCGCGGCGGCGCGGATCACCGCCTATCATGAGAAGCAGCGCCCGGCCGACAGCGACTCGGTCGACGATGCGGGCGTGCGGCTCGGTGCGCGGTGGCGCGGCGTCGATGCTGCCGGCGTGTACGTGCCCGGTGGCCGCGCGGCCTATCCCTCCTCGGTGCTGATGAACGCGATCCCCGCCAAGGTCGCGGGCGTCGAGCGTCTGGTGATGGTCACGCCGACGCCGAAGGGCGAGATCAACCCGCTGGTACTGGCCGCCGCGCACATCGCCGGCGTGGACGAGATCTGGCGCGTCGGTGGGGCGCAGGCGATCGCCGCGCTGGCTTATGGCACCGGCCGCATCGCCGCCGTCGATGTGATCACCGGCCCGGGCAATGCCTGGGTCGCCGAGGCCAAGCGGCAGCTGTTCGGGGTGGTCGGCATCGACATGGTCGCCGGGCCGAGCGAGATCGTCGTCGTCGCCGATCGGCACAACGACCCCGAATGGATCGCCGCCGACCTGCTCAGCCAGGCCGAGCACGACCCGACCAGCCAGTCGATCCTGTTCACCGACGATGCCGAGTTCGCGCGAGCGGTGGCGGAGGCGGTCGATCTGCAGATCGGCACGCTGTCGACCGCCCAGGTCGCGCGTGCCAGCTGGGATGCCAATGGCGCGATCATCGTCACCGCCGACCTGATGGAAGCGATGCCGCTGGTCGACCGCCTCGCGCCCGAGCATCTCGAACTGGCGTGCGACGACCCGCAGGCGCTGTTCGACCGGGTGCGCCATGCTGGCTCGGTGTTCCTCGGCCGCCATACGCCCGAGGCGGTCGGCGATTATGTCGCCGGCCCGAACCATGTGCTGCCGACCGGCCGCCGCGCGCGTTTCGCCTCGGGGCTGTCGGTGCTCGACTTCATGAAGCGTACCAGTTTCCTGCAATGCGACGCCGCCGCGCTCGGCGCGATCGGCCCGGCCGCGGTCGCGCTGGCCGATGCCGAGGGGCTGCCGGCGCATGCACGGTCGGTGGCGCTGCGGCTGGGGCAGCGTTCTCGTTAGCTGTTACGCGGCCTTCGCCGGGCAACAGCGATCATCAGCGCAACGAACGAGGGTGACGCGCGGCCTCGCCTCGCCTAAAGGCACCGCATCATGTCCCATCGTACCGCCACCAGATCCAAGGCCCGCGCCGCCGCGCGGCTTGCCGCTGCCCAAGCGCTCTATCAGCACGAGATGGAGGGTACGGCGATCGCGCAGCTGCTCCACGAGTTCCACCAGCACCGGCTCGGCGCGACGATCGAGGATGCCGAATATGCCGAGGCCGAGGTCGATTTCTTCGACGATGTCGTGAAAGGCGCCACCGCCCGACGCGACGAGATCGACGGCGTGATCAAGGCCAAGCTGGCCAAGGGCTGGAGCCTGGAACGCCTAGACCGCGCGATGCGTGCGATCCTGCGCGCCGGCACCTATGAGTTGCTCGCTCGACCGGACGTGCCGACGGCGACGGTGATCACCGAATATGTCGACGTCGCGCACGCCTTTTTCGACAAGCGCGAGGCGGGGTTCGTCAATGGCTTGCTGGATGCGGTGTCGAAGGATGTGCGCGCGTAACCTCTTCCCTCTCCCCTCCGGGGAGAGGGTGGCGACGCGTAGCGGAGCCGGGAGAGGGGCAGTGGGATACGGTGTCCTTTGTGGCCACCCCTCTCCCCGGCCAGCATTGGGTGAACAGCGCCCCGCGTTGTTCAGGTCATGCCGGGGGCATGACCGACCCAATGCTCCCCATTGAGGGGAGAGGGAGAAGAATGGACGAAGCCACTTTCCTCACCGCTTTACGCCGCCTCCCCCTTCACCCCGGCGCCGCGAACCTGCGCGACGACACAGCCAGTCTTGCCGGCCTGACCATCACCACCGACACGCTCGTCGAGGGCGTCCACTTCCTCCCCACCGACCCGCCGGAAGATGTGGCGTGGAAACTCCTCGCCACCAACCTGTCCGACCTCGCCGCCAAGGGTGCGACACCCGAAGGTGCGTTGCTCAATTACCCGCTGTCCGGCGCCGCCTGGGACGGCGCCTTCCTCGCCGGCTTCGACGCCGCGCTGCGCCACTTCGCCTGCCCGCTGCTCGGCGGCGATACCGTCTCCCTGCCGGCCGGCGCGCCGCGCGTTCTGACCCTCACCGCGATCGGTCGCGATGCCGCCGCACCGCCGCGGTCGGGCGCCCGCGCGGGCGACGCCTTGTGGGTTACCGGCGCGATCGGCGACGCCGGCGCGGGCCTCGCCATCGCGCAAGGAAATGACGGGCCGCCCGAACTGCTCGCCGCCTATCGCCGCCCGCAGCCCCGCCTCGTCGAGGGTCGCGCGCTCGCGCCGCACGTCCATGCCATGATGGACGTGTCCGACGGCCTGCTCATCGACGCATCGCGCATGGCGGCCGCGAGCGGGCTGGCGGTGACGATCGACCTCGCCGCCGTGCCGCTGTCCGACGCCTACCGCGCCTTTCGTGGCGGTGACCGCGCCGCGCGCCTTGCCGCGGCGACGGCGGGCGACGATTACCAATTGCTGTTCGCCGCCGGCCCCGATTGGGTGCCATCCGTCGCCGCGACGCGGGTCGGCCACTTCGCGCCCGGCAGCGGCCTTACCCTGCTCGATGCGGGGGGCCCCGTCGCGCCGCCCGCGCGGCTCGGCTTCGAGCACCGGGCTTGACGCGCTTGCGCTGACCGTCCGCCCCTTTATACAGCTGGGCAAACCGTGGGGCCGTAGCGGGAAAGCGGTACCTCACGACAATAGGGGAAGGACTGCTCGCATATGAACATCGTTTATGCGGCCATGGTTTGCGGCGTGATTGCCGTACTTTATGGCCTGATCACCAGCCGCCAGGTGCTCAGCGCCTCGCCCGGCAACGAGAAAATGCAGGATATCGCCGCCGCGATCCAGGAAGGCGCCAAGGCCTATCTGACGCGGCAATACACCACCATTGCCATCGTCGGCGTGGTCGTCGCGGTCGTACTGTTCTTTGCGCTCGGTACCTTGTCGACGGTCAGCTTCGTGATCGGCGCGGTGCTGTCGGGCGTCGCCGGCTTCGTCGGCATGAACATCTCGGTACGCGCCAACGTCCGCACCGCGGAAGCCGCGCGCAGCTCGCTGCAGGGCGGCCTGACGCTGGCCTTCCGCTCCGGCGCGATCACCGGCATGCTGGTGGCCGGGCTCGGCCTGCTCGCGATCAGCGGGATCTTCTGGTACCTCAGCAGCGTCAAGGGCCTCGCGCCGGGCGACCATGAGATCGTCGCCGCGCTCACCGCGCTGGCGTTCGGCGCCTCGCTGATCTCGATCTTCGCGCGTCTCGGCGGCGGCATCTTCACCAAGGCCGCCGATGTCGGCGCCGACCTGGTCGGCAAAGTCGAGGCGGGCATTCCCGAGGACGATCCCCGCAACCCGGCGGTGATCGCCGACAATGTCGGCGACAATGTCGGCGACTGTGCCGGCATGGCCGCCGACCTGTTCGAGACCTATGTCGTCACCATCGGCCTGACCATGGTGTCGATCGCGTTGCTGCTGCCGCATGCCGACAAGCTGTTCGCGCTGATGAGCCTGCCGCTGATCGTCTGCGGCGTGTGCATCATCACCTCGATCATCGGCACCTATTTCGTCCGCCTCGGTGGCGGTTCGATCATGGGTGCGCTGTACAAGGGCTTCTTCCTGACCGTGGGGCTATCGATCCCGGCGATCTACTTCGCCACCCAGTACACGCTGGGCGACATGAACGCGGCGATCGGCGGAACATCGTTTCTCGACGCGACGGCGCTGACGCCGGAAGGCGCGGCGGGTGCGGTCGTCCAGGCGGCGACCGGCATGAAGCTGTTCTACTGCATGATGATCGGCCTGGTCGTCACCGGCCTGCTGGTGTGGATCACCGAATATTACACCGGCACCAACTATCGCCCGGTCAAGTCGATCGCCAAGGCCTCGGAAACCGGCCACGGCACCAATGTCATCCAGGGTCTGGCAATAAGCCTTGAATCGACCGCGCTGCCGACCATCGTCATCGTCATCGCCGTAATCGCGGCGTTCAAGCTCGCCGGGATCATCGGCGTGGCCTTCGCCGCCACCTCGCTGCTCGCGCTGGCCGGCATGGTCGTCGCGCTCGACGCGTACGGCCCTGTTACCGACAATGCCGGCGGCATCGCCGAAATGGCCGGCCTGCCGGACGATGTGCGTCACCGTACCGACGCGCTCGACGCGGTCGGCAACACCACCAAGGCGGTGACCAAGGGCTATGCGATCGGTTCGGCGGCACTGGCGGCACTGGTGCTGTTCGGTGCCTATACCACCGACCTGACGCGTTACTTCCCGAACCTCACGGTCGATTTCACGCTGAGCAACCCGTACATCATCGTAGGCCTGCTGCTCGGCGCGCTGCTGCCGTATCTGTTCGGCGCCTTCGGCATGACCGCGGTCGGCCGGGCGGCGGGCTCGGTGGTCGAGGATGTGCGCGACCAGTTCCGCAACGATCCGGGCATCATGGCCGGCACCAGCCGCCCCAATTATGCCCGCACGGTGGACATCGTGACCCGCGCGGCGATCAAGGAAATGATCATCCCGTCGCTGCTCCCGGTGCTCTCCCCGATCGCGGTGTATTTCATCGTGACCGCGGTGGCGGATCAGGCGCAGGGCTTCGCGGCGCTGGGCGCGATGCTGCTCGGCGTGATCGTCTCCGGCCTGTTCGTTGCCATCTCGATGACCTCGGGCGGCGGCGCGTGGGACAATGCCAAGAAATATATCGAGGACGGCAATCACGGCGGCAAGGGCAGCGAGGCCCACAAGGCCGCGGTGACCGGCGACACGGTGGGTGATCCCTACAAGGACACCGCCGGCCCCGCGGTGAACCCGATGATCAAGATCACCAACATCGTCGCGCTGCTGCTGCTCGCGGCGCTGGCGGCGCATGCCGGGGTCGTCGGCTAGACCGACCTCAGCCTTTGCGGGTGAACGAAGCCCCGCCGCGAGCGTATCGCGGCGGGGCTTTCGTTTCGCCTGCGATACCCCTCTGTCCCGCGACATGGTAAACGGCCAGCGGAGCGCGGCTCTGCGGGGAAACAGATGGGCATGACCGAGCGGAGGCTCGCAGCGATCGTCGCGGCGGACGTCGTCGGTTTCAGCCGCATGATGGGCCGCAACGAGGACGAAACGCTCGCCCTCATCAGATGGGTGACGACCGACGTTATCGAACCGACCGCACAGCATGAGGGCGGGCGCCTGGTGAAGACGACCGGCGACGGCTTTCTGCTCGATTTTCCTACCGTCGCCCAGGCCTTCCGCTTTGCGCTCAGCGTTCAGGAGCAGCTCGCCGCCAGCGAGGCGCCGCAGGCGAAGGGCCACAAGCTGTGCATGCGCATCGGCATCAATATCGGCGACATCATCTTCGAGAATGACGATATCTTCGGCGATGGCGTCAACATCGCCAGCCGCATCGAAGGCTTGTCGGAACCCGGCGGCGTCGCCGTGTCCTCGCGCGCGCATGACGATTTGCGGCGCCTCGGGTTCAAATTCACGTCGATCGGCCAGAAAAAGCTCAAGAATATCGATCACCCGATCGAGATATTCCTGTTTCGCAACGAGAATGTCCGAACGGGCTGGCGCAATCGCCTGCGATATTCGCGCTATTACGCGCTGACGTTGCGGCTGGCCGCGGGCGCTGCGCTCGCCTTGGGCACGGCAGCCGTCATCCTGTCCTACGGCGCGTGGAAGAAGGGTCGCGATCCCGCCATCGTCATGGCGAAAGCGCTCAACGACGAGCCCTGCTCATGGCTGCGCCTGTCGTCCGTCGCCGCGGCGGAAGATGGCACCGCAGTCTCGGCCACCGTCGCGGGCGTGTCGGGGCTGGACCCGACGATTATTCTTGATCATGTCGAAAAGGCGTTGCGCACAGCCAATATCGCCCGTGCGAATATCGACGTGTTGCACGAGCTGCACGCCCTCGCGCCCGGGCAGTGCGCGGTGATCGGGAATATCGCCCGATACCGCTATAGCGGCGCCAAAAGACAATATATGTTCGGATCCTGGGGACGGAACATGCTGTCCGGCGCCGCTCGCCAGGATCGATCCCTTGCCTTTGTCTGGGAGCCCGACGAGTCGTACAAGCGCTATGTTTATGTGATCTCGGTGCGACCCGACGGAAAACTCGCCGCGCTTTCCGGCACGGACGTGCAACAGCCTCACAAGGGTTCTTTCGAATCCGCGGTCGAGGCCGGGCAGGAGGGTCTGCTCGGCGTCATCGTCATGGAGTCCGACAAACCGCAAGCCTTGCGCGACGTTGCCGACACGCTGACGCTGCCGGGCGCCGAGTTCGACGACCGGGCAAAGCGCGACGGGTGGCGGTTCGACACGATATGGCATGAGATGTCCGGACCCAGGCTCACCCCGCCGATCAGGTGACCGCCGGCCCGGCGCCCGTCGTCAGGCCAGATACGCCCGCAACGCCGCGACATAGGCCGCCGGCCGCTCGTTCATCGTCAGGTGGCTGCACCCCTTGAACACCTGCAGCTTCGATCCCTTGATGTCGCGCTGGATGGTCTGGTGGCAGTCGAGCGTCACCTCGTCATATTCGCCGGTGGTGATCCAGGTCGGCACCCTGATCCGCCCGAGATCGGCACGGCGGTCCCAGCCCTTGATCACGCCGGTGACGGTGAATTCATTGGGCCCGTTCATCACGCGATAGGCGATCGATGTCGAAAGGTTCGCGATCGTCGCGGCGGCGTCGCGCGGGAGTGGTTTTACGCGGCAGACATGCCGATCGTAGAAGAGCTGGACGAGCTGCCCATATTCCGGGCTGTCGGTTTTCCCCGCCGCCTCCAGCGCATGCATCTTCGCACCCGCGCCGCCCGGCAGTTGGTCGATCAGCCGCTGTTGCCCGGCCATCGCCTGGTCGACGCTGGCCAGCGCGCCGCCGAGGATCAGTTTCTCGACACCCTGCCCACGGCCCTGGCAAAGATATTCGATCGCCAGCATCGCGCCCCAGCTATGGCCGAACAGGTTCACCCGTTCGAGACCGAGCGCGCGGCGCACCGCGTCGACCTCGTCGACCGCTCGCTGGATGGTGTAGATCTTCTCGTCCGCCGGGCTGTCGGCACGGCCACAGCCGAGTTGGTCGTAAAAGATCACCGGCCGGTCATCGGCCAGCGCGCGCAGTGGCAGCAAGTAATCATGCCCAGCGCCCGGGCCGCCATGCAGCGTGAGCAGCGGCGTCTTGCGGCCTTTGCCAACCTTCATCCACCAGATCCGCCCGCCCGGCACTGCGGCATAGCCTTGCGTCACCGATGGCGCCGCGCCGACTAGTGTTGGCGAACAGGCCGCAGCCAGCACGGCCCCCATCATCATGCGGCGATCGACGATCATGCGCTCCCCCTTTCCGCACGGCGGCCGATCCAGCGGGTGGCGGCCGTATAACCTTCTATACAAAATCCTCCGGAGGCGTAAAATTCCCCCACGAAGCGTTCGAGCGACAATCGTCGCCGAAACGGACCTATCATGCGAAATCGGCTTGCGGCCGGTCGAACCGCAACGCATCCTGCCGCAAGGGGCTGGATTTGCGCCACGAATGACCGGGGGGTGGTTCCATGTTCGCTCGTTTTCTGCCGCTGGCGCTGCTGCTGGGCGCGCCCGCCTCCGCGCTCGATACGCCGCCCGCGCCACCCGTCGCCGTCGCGCCGCCGACGGCCGAGCAGTTCGGCCGGCTGCCTTTCATCGACGGCCCGCAGCTCTCGCCTGACGGCACGAAGGTCGCGGCGCAGCTGTCGGTCAGAGGTGAGCTACGCCTAGCCATCATCCCGCTGGGCGATGCTGGGCATGTCAGGCTGATGAGCCCCGGGCAGGCCGATATCAATGGCTGGTCATGGGTGAACAATGACTGGCTGGTGGTGCAGATCGGCCAGTCGAGCGCGGTCGAAGACGACAGCTGGTATTTGCGCCGCGCTGTCGCGGTCGGCGTCGACGGCAAGAATACGCGTGTGCTGGGCGGCGACGACGCGGCGCAGAACGCGGACGACATATTGTGGATCGCGCACGACGGCACGCCGCACGTCCGGCTGGCGATGCAGACCTCGATCTACAGCAACGATCTCGGCTTTTGGCCGGAAGTGCGCGATTTCGACGTCTCCACCGGCAAAAGCCGGCTCGTCGCTTCATCGACCGCTCAGGTGATGGACTGGTACGCCGATGGCAAGGGCACGGTTCGGCTGGGGATCGCCTATGATGATGCGCGGCGCAGCTCACGCGCGCTCTATCGCACCACGGACGACCAGTCGTTCCGCACCATCGACCGGACGCACGGGCGCGGCACGTCGCTGGGCAACCTGCCGGCGCTGTTCCTCGCCGAGCCGGGCAAGGCCGTCGCCTTTGACGATCCAAACGGCTTCAACGCACTCTACAGCTATGACCTGGCGACGCAGAAGACGGGCGACAAGCTGTTCGGCGTGATCGGTTACGACCTGGGCGGAGTCATCCCGTCGGACGATGGCAGCCGGCTGATGGGCGTGCGTTATACCGACACTCGCTCCCGTACCCATTGGTTCGAGCCCGCGCTGGCGCTGGTGCAGGGCGATCTCGACAGTGCCGTCGGCGCCGGTAACGCGCACATTATTTCGTGGAGCAGGGACTTTGCGACGCTGATGGTCGCGGTCGAAACGGTTGATCGCCCGGCGGATTATTTTCTTTATCGCCCGGCCGAGGGCGTGTTGCACCTGTTCGCGCGCGCCGATCCGCATTTCGGCAATAGGAGCTGGGGCAAGGTCTCGACGATCCGCTACAAGGCGCGCGACGGGACGGAGATCCCGGCAATATTGACGTTGCCCGTGGGCCGACCGGGCAAGAACCTGCCGCTGATCATGATGCCGCATGGCGGCCCGTTCGCGCGCGATGACGAAAGCTATGATTACTGGGCGCAGTTCCTTGCCAGCCGTGGCTATGCCGTGCTGCAGCCCAATTATCGTGGCTCGTCCGGCTATGGCAATGTCTTTGCGGAGAAGGGGGAGGGCCAATGGGGCCTGGCCATGCAGGACGACCTGACCGACGCGGTCAAATGGGCGATCGGGCAGGGCATTGCCGATGCCGGGCGGGTGTGCATCGTCGGCGGCTCCTATGGCGGTTATGCCGCGCTGCGCGCGGCGCAGCGCGATCACGGCGTTTATCGCTGCGTGGTGTCGTTTGCCGGCGTCGCCGACCTGCAGGGCATGCTGCGCTATGATAGCGGCTTTCTCAACAGCGGGCGCCGCTCCGACTGGCTGCGCAAGCAGGCCCCCGACCTGAAGGGCGTCTCGCCGCTCAACTTTGCGGCCGACTTTTCGATTCCGGTGCTGCTGATGCACGGCAAGGCCGACATGACCGTGCCGGTCAGGCAATCGCGCCAGATGGCCGCCCGGCTGAAGGCCGCAGGCAAGGACTATCGCTATATCGAGCAGCCGCTCGGCGACCATCATCTGTCGCGCGAGGCCGACCGGGTGCAGTTCCTGAAGGAGCTGGAGGCGTTCCTCGCCAAATATGATCCGGCCTGACGGCGAAGCGTGAGCCCCCAGCGCATCTTTCCTTTGAGCGCCTCGGCTCACCCGCGCCATGGCGAAATCAGGTTGCGAACAGCGCTCCCTGTTCACTCATGACGGTCACGAAGGCGTCGATCTCCGTACGGCAGATCGCCGAGGTGATCTCATATTCGCGGCAGAGTTCGGTGCAAAGATAGTCCACGCTGCGCGGTTCTTCGAGCAGCTCCCAAATGCGCGCGCCGGTTTCGGTCAATCCGATATATTTGCCGCGTTCGACATTCATCATCATTATTTCGTCGCCAACGCGCGCGCTAATCCAGCCAGGGCATCGACTGATCAAGGGCTCGCTCCTATTTCGCCGCGCGTTACAGGTAGATAACCGAGCCGCTCCATCATGGACAGATGCTCCCGCTCGATTCGCGTCGCCTGCTCCGCGGTGAGTTCTTCTTTCCATCCGCCGGAAATGCCGCGCCGGAAAAATCCCGCCTCCGCGCGCGCCGGCGCCTCGCGAAAGCCGTGCTCCCGCTCCTGGCGCTGAAGTTCGGCAAAGCCGCTGCCATGGGCGGCGACCGAAACCTCCTCGGCGCTCGCCTCGATGCCGGCGAAGGAAAGTCCACCCCGCAACGCCGATGCGGCGTCGATCTGCAAATCCTCATAGCGGATCAGATGGAGCGGCAGATCGGTCTGGTCGAGCCAGGAGGCGTTGAAGTCGCTCCAGGTAAGAAGTCGCTGGCGAAGCTGGGTAGCCTGCCGGTCCCGCTCGCCGCAGAGCGCCGAATCCGAACAGCTCATGAAACTGATCGCCTGATCGATGGTGATCGAACTATGATTGGCGAGAGAAGCGCAGATGTCGCGCGGATCACGCACGATCAGAATGACACCCCTTGCGGCGTCGCGCCCGCCCAGCAACGGCCGGCCGTCGGCAGTGAAGCTATAGGCATCGTGGGTCTTGACGAACCAAGTCCCCGGCGCGCGCGCACCGATCTTGTCGAGTTCGCGGTGTTCCCAGGCCTCGTCGTCCGCCGCGTAAAGCCGGGAACGCGCTATTTCGCATTCCTCATGCGTCAGAAGACCCGACGGGAAAAGCATGACGTGATCGAACCAGCCGCGCGCGCTCGCAATGGCGCGCGGTTGCCCGAGATCGTTGATATCGACCGCGCCGTCTCTCATAAAGGTGGAGAGCAATGCCCTGTACCAGGTGTTGCCTGATTTGGGGTAGGACGCGAGCCAGAAGACGTCGCTCATTCGACCCGTGCCATCCCGCGCGCGGCCCAATGTTCTTCGAGCCAATCCATCGTCGTCGCCAAGTGCTGAAAGCCGCGCGGGTGCGTCAGCGTAAAGACGCCGGCGCCGACCAGTAAGGCGGCGCTCTCGAAATAGATATTGTGCTGGCCCAGGCGCTTCACCATCGCGGGCCGATAGACGTTGCGCCGGACCAGAAGTCCCGCGTCGATGATATTCGGGCACCCGATCCCGGGGGCATGTGGCGGGCGTGCATCGCGTAGATGATAGGTCGCACCGATCGGAAGCGCGTTCGTCGCCACGCCCGATGGCGTGACGTGGAATTTGGCAAGGACGGCACGGACCGCTCCGGCTTTCCGTCCACCAAGTTCCAGCCCATCGATCGCTTGCTGCCAAAGCTTGTGCCCACGGCCGTCGGGTTCGACGAAGGCGACGCCATTGCGCGCCGTAATGGCGGCAAGATCGTCCGAGATAAGATCGTATCCACGTTTCCCGAGCGCCGCAGCGATCGTTGATTTGCCGGCGCCCGACGGCCCGCAAAACAACACCGCCTTGTCCCCGACGCGCACGGCGCTAGCATGAAGCGCCGTGCGGCACCTTTGGTGAAGCAGCATACCGACGGCCGTACCGCTGAGGAAGATTTCAGCATCCGCCTCCGGCATGCCCTTCGCATTTTCAAAGACGATTTCCCGGCCTTCGGTGAGAAGCATTCGCACCACGCCCGGGATTTCGAGAATCAGGCGCCCATCGGCGATCTCGCAATTCGGGCCGCGATACGTCGCACCCTCCAGCAGCGCCGGTACCGCGCCGCGGCGAATATGGACATCCGGTGCGTCGATCGCCGGTAAGCTGGCCAGCCCGGCGAAAGCGATTTCGCTGGCCACGCTCAGCCCGGAAATTTTATAGAAGAACACCATCGGCGCGCGTGATTGGCACGATGCTCTCTGCTCGTGTCAAGAGTAATCAGGTGGTGCTTCATCCTGCAGCGAGATCGCCGGCATATGTCGCGCGGTTGTCTTTTTGTTCGCTGTTGCCAAATGCATGGTTTGTTGGCACGATGCGCCCGCATTGGTTGTGAGGCCACAGCGAATAGCCATGTCATAACAATCTTTACGACGAGGTCAGCGATGCCCGAGGCAACCAACCCGCAAGCGCCCGACCAGGTCACACAGGCCCGTAAGAAATGGGTCACGCCTGAAATCATCGTCGCCGAAATTCGTGACACCGAAGGCGGCACGACGCGATTTACCGACGGTACCAGCCTCGGCGTGCCATACGGTTCCTGATTTCCGAATCGGTGGCGCGGTTTCACGCGCCGATGGACGACAGGCTTCGATCGGCGACCTCTGCTGATTTGACCGGCCGGTATCCCTGCTCGCCATGAAAAGACGGGCAGGTACGCGCCGCGCCGCATGGTCAGTTCGTCGCGCCAATGCTAAAAGCGCGCGCCATGACTGACAAGATCGAGCCCGGCGTCCGCACCGCGAACGAACTGTTTGCTCAACATTTTGGCACCGCAACGGCGAAGGACAATCTACAGGCGGCGATCGCTGCGGGCAAGTTGATCGAAGGTGCGGACGGCAAGCTGGCCCTGCCGCGTGTTCGCGGCGGTTCGCGTTGGGTGTTCGTGCCCAATCGCCCTTACCTTCCTTGCGACTTCCTCACCAAGGTGATCTTCGAGGCGGTATATGCCGAAAGCGCCGTGCCGCATGGCTGCAGCGCCTGCTATAAGATCAAGGTGAAACCCCGGACCCTGCGAGAACTTGTCGCCGCATGGCAGGTCGCGAAGTCCGTCGACTGCCTGTCGAAATGGGGCGTGGATCTCGAAAATCCCTTTTCCCAGGACGTTTATGCCGGATATTTCTATGCGGGCGATCTCGATGCCGCGCGCGTGCTATATGCCGTGGTCCGGGCCGCGATCGATGCGGATGCCAAGCTGGGGCCCGAGGTCAAGATGACCATAAAGCGGGGCTGTTCGCAATTCGAGGCGGCGGTTGGTCCGTCTGACGGCTATGTCTTCACACCGGAAATGGCCGAACTGGAGGCACATCTTCGGGCGCGGTTCGAGCCACGGGCGTTCGCGGAGAGGCGGCTCATGCCGCTAGCCGACTGGATCGACCTGGCGTTTCGAATGGGTGACGATACCTATCTCGATTTCACGGGCGGAGAACGCCTGCGTCCAGCGACCATGACCTACGAACCTTGACAGGTCACTCATTGCCACGATCGAACCAGGCGACAAAGCGCGCCAGGGTTATCGTCAAACTCGCAACCATCAGGCGGTGATGATCGGCGGCATTTGCCTCGTCGGCCTCGGCAATCATTGCCTCCAGTCGGTCAAAGTCGATCATGCGCGACAATCGGCCATTGCGGTCGAGCGCGCGCGCTTCGGCGAGCGCGGCCGGCGCGCTGTCCTTCGCCATGCGGAACATGTCCGGGTCTTCGGCGTCATTGCCCGCTACGCGAGCAAGCAGGGTGGCCGGCAGCACGTCTGCGCGCGCGCGCCGGGCAAGATAGCGGTCGAGTCCATCTCCGAATTGCACGGACGGGGGAAGCGCGAGACCGAACTCGACGACTCGTTTGTCATGGAACGGGCGCGTGAAGACCAGGCCGTGCGCAGATGCCAGCGCGGATTGTATCGGTGGCGCCGACGCCGATTTGCGCAGCAGATGCAGCCAGCGCGTCCGCCAGCGATTATGTACCGGATAGTCGCCCCGAACCCGCGTCGGGTCAACCGCGCCGCTGGCGAACAGCGCGCGGGCGAAATCCGGCGCAATCGCTCCGCGGCGCCAAGCTGGCATCAGGCCGTGCCGTACCAGATTGATCACCGCGAGCATGCGAAGCGGCAGGAAGGCCGGAATGACATCGCTTCGCAACAGGCGCAGCGCCGATTGCCCCGTCGCACGTTTCCGTAGCGAGAATTCGCGCAGGAAACGCGTGAGATCGCCGCTCCGCAATATCCGCCCCAGCATCGCACCCGGTCGCACGTTGACGGTATAGTCGCCACCATGCCCGTCCATCACGAGCCGCGCGCCCGCCGCAGCCGCGATCCTGTATAATCCGCGCCTGACGTAAAGCGTGCCGACCGTGTTGTGCGTGACGTCGAACGCGGTTCCGAGATCGGCGAATGCCGTGTCGGCAGGGTCGCGAACATAATAATGCACATCGAGAAACGGCCAGGCTCGGAACGCTTCGACCGCTGCGCGGGCGTCGCGCGCCGTCGGCCGTGCCTCTCCCTCCCCCAGTACCGACGCGACGGCCACGATCCGGCGTCCCTGCGACGCCACGATCGGACCGGCGATTGCCGCGATGCTGCCGCTGTCGAACCCGCCGCTGAAGCACAGTCCTGGCGGATGGATCAGCCGCCGGACCCGGCAGGCCACCGCTTCCTCGACGACCCGGCGATAGGTCTCGATATAATAGGTCTCGTCGCGTGCCTCATGTTCCGCGCCGGCCTGCGGCTGCCAATAGGAATCGCTGGTCACGCCCTGGCTATCGACGCGCAAGATCGTGGCATTGGGCAACGCGACGATCCCCTCGAAGAACGTTTCTCCGGGGTTGCGATCGACGGCGAGCAGCATGCGCCGTCCGATCGCCTCGTCCGACAGGCGCCGTGGCACCCCCTCAATCGCCCAAAGCGCTTTCACATCGGTCGCGAACACCAAGAAGCCGGGGCCGTGGTGATAGAACAGACCGCGCTGGCCCATATGGTCGCGGGCGAGCAGCAACGTTGCGGTGCGCGCGTTCCAGATCGCGAAGGTGAAATCGCCCAGAAGGTGTTCGGCGCACTTATCCCCCCATTGGCGGTACGCCGCGAGCAACACCGCGCTGTCGGGCATGTCGCGCATTTCCGCTTCCGAAAGTCCAAGCGAGTCGGCCAGTTGCTCGCGGTTATCGAGTCGCAGATCGGCAACCAGCGTCACCTCGCCTTCGGTGAGAGGTTGTGCTTCGAACAAATCCTCACGATTTATCCGCGACAGGCAATGACCCAGCGCAATGCGATCGTGGACTGCGGTTTCGTTCCCGTCGCGCCCGTATCGCGCCAGCATATTGGCCATGCGCGCAATCTCACCTTGTCCGATGCGGGCGCCATCGAAGCGCACGACACCGAAGATCGCGCTCATGATCTCGCCTCCATCATCAGGCTATTTTGCGGGGTGGCGCCAAACCTAGTCGGCGCCGAGGGCGCGTTCAATCCTTGGTACTCATGCCGCTGTGGAAACGATGCGGGCGCGGCGGACCCCGGCCACCTACAGCTTCGCGGCATTTATCATGAGTCGAACGTCGCGATGGCGCAGGGTAACCGCGACGATATCGCCGGCTTGGGTTTCCACGGGTCTCGCCAGGGGCAAGAACGGCGCCCCCCAAGATGTCGCGGATTGGTCGTCAAACGGACTATTTTCGAGAATCTCTCCGTCACCGTAATCCAGGTGAATCCATTGTACGATCCCATCCACGCGGCCGCCGGACGATTTCACCGCGATCGTCTCGGACGCCGGCCCGAAAGGTGGCGCCGAGTCATAGTTCATGGTGAGGGCCAGGTGCGGCTCGGAACATCGCTCCAGCGCCTTCCTGCCGCGCGCCACGCGACGCCGGTCGGGACTTACCAGCAGGTTAAAAAGCGACAGGTCGAATCCTTCGACGTCCGACAGGTCATGCTCCAACGTCGTTCCCGCTATTCTCGCCAGCGCGAAACATACGCTCGCGCCTGCCGGCACAGACCGCGCGTCATTCTTCAGCAGGCGCGTACGAGCATCGGTGAGAGCGGCGGTAACACCTTCGTTGAACAGCTGGTGGCCGAAGATTTCATGTATGACGAGGTCCGCGCGCTCGGGAAGGTCGTCGGGAATCCGCAAGGCGTCCGAGCGTTTCGCAATGACCTTTATCCGGTCGGCGAGGCCATTGCGCTCGATGATCGACACCGCGGCGGCGGCGATCGTGGGGTGCGCTTCACACGTCGTCACCTGCGCGCCCGCGCGCGCCGCGATCAACGATAGCAACCCGGCGCCGGTCCCGATTTCGAGCACTTTCATCCCCGGCCGCACGGCCTTTTCGATCGCGCGGGCATAGGCCCGATTGCGCGCACGGTCATGCAACATCGGAAAATGGAATTTGGATACCCCGGTCGAAAGCGCGAAGCCGACCTCTGCCCTGACCGCCGTGTCCAGCGGCGCCGCTGCAACCGCCGCCTCGCCGATCGCGACCGCATCGGCATGAAGCCCCTTCTCGTGAAGTAGCGTGCAAAGCATGGCCAGCTCGTCCGGCTTCCCGCGGAAATCGGGATAGCGGGAGAGGATATCATCAGGCGCATGGGGCATTCGATCATCCCTCATTCTCGTCCCGCTGGCACGGTCGGCGCGTCTGATGTGCCATTGCGCGACGTCGGAGACACGGCTTTCTGGACGGGAGCGCCTCGGCAAGCCATCGTTATCGCAAGCGAGGCAGTGGCGAGAGTGAAATGCGCTGGATCATGGCGAAGCCCAAGCGGGCCATCCCCAATGCCGTCAAGCTGGCGCTCTTGCGGCGTGCGCTCGCCGAACAACCGGAAAGCGTGGCCTGCCTCACCAATCTTGGCGACGCCCTGGCGGCGACGCGCGATTTCGCGGCGGCTGCCGAGTCCTATGGGATGGCGCTGGCGCTTGATCCGGACGGCTTCAGCTCCTGGAACATGTTCGCACGGTGCGAACTCAACCTGGGTCGCCTGGCGACCGTGCTCGATCTTTGCGACAACGCAGAGGCATATGGCAGTTCCGGCGAAATCTGCTGCATTCGCGGTCGTGCTCTGGCGAAGCTGGGGCAGCCGGATGCGGCGCGAGCCCAATTCACGCGAGCGCTCGCGCTTGGGGATTGCGGCCTGGTGCCGCTCAAGAAGTTGCTGGAACCGCTAGCCTGGGAAGAAGGCGGTGGCGCGTTGGAGGAATTTTGTGACGCGCTCGCGCGCCCATGGCGCGATACCGCGCTGGTGCGCGCGCATCGAGCGATCGCACTCAGCCGACAAGGGCGCGTAGCGGAGGCCCGACGGATCATCGACCTTGATCGTCATATATGGCGCGTCGAGATCGCGCTACCGACCCGCTTTGCCGATATCGCCGAATTCAATTCGGTGCTGGCGCGGGAGATACAGGCTGGGCCCGAGCCAGCACATTCCGGGCGGGACGGGTTCGACCTGACCTCCCGCCCGCCGCACGACGGCAAGCCGGCACATCTGGCGTTGTTCGCCATCATCCGCGACGCGATGACACAATATCTTGCCCAGGCGCAGGATCGCGCGCTTGCGGATATCCTGCCGTCCGCTCCGACCACCGCGCTCCTTCACCATAATAATCTCGTTCTGCGAAACGACGCGGCGAACGGCGAGCATATTCATGGGCGCGGGCTCGTGTCCGCTGTCTATCACGTCGCCGTCCCCGCCGCGGTCACGCACGCCGAGGACCATCGCGGTTCGCTTGTGCTGGGGCCTTGCATGGAAATGACGCGAGGTCATGAAGGCTGCTGGGGAAAGCGCTTCATCAAGCCGATACCAGGTTGGCTGATCCTGTTTCCATCGCACATCTTTCACGACGTTATCCCTACCCGGACCAACGATCCACGCATATCGGTGGTAGCGGACATGTGGCCAGTCTGAGGCTTGCGGGGAGCCATGCCGACCACAGATCGCGCTGTGAGCAACGAGTGGCGTACGACACATGCAGCTGCCTCGACGAAAGACAGCTGCGAGGGCTGCACGGGACGAGGCGAACGACGCTGCGGGGTGCGAGGCCATCCGCAAGCACTACCGCTATATCGAACAGTCGCTCGGCGAGCATCATCTATCGCGCGCGGCGGACTGAAGGAACTGCGGGCGTTCCTCGCCAAATATGATCCGACCTGACGACGAAGCGCGTACCGAGCCGCATCTTTCCTTTTGCCGCACCGTCCGCTAAGGGCGCGCATCCTTTTCGGAAAAACCCCGGAACACCCCAGAGGCTTGTTTGGCAAAAGAAGAACTTCTCGAAATGCGCGGCCAGGTGGTCGAACTCCTTCCCAATGCGATGTTCCGCGTGCGGCTGGAGAACGATCATGAGATTCTCGGCCACACCGCGGGCAAGATGCGCAAGAACCGCATCCGCGTGCTCGTCGGCGACGAGGTGCTCGTCGAACTGACGCCCTACGACCTGACCAAGGGCCGCATCACCTATCGTTTCAAGTGATCCGCGAAGCGGATCATCCCGGCGCCGGCCGGGATCCAGCCTGAAGCCATCCGAGGTGTCGAACCTCGTCCTCGCCTCCACATCGCCGCGCCGCCGCGAATTGCTCGCGCGGATCGGCGTGGTGCCGTCGCGCATTGCCAGCCCCGACATCGACGAAACCCCGCTCAAGGCCGAAGGCCCGGCGAGCTATGTCGTGCGCATCGCCGAGGCCAAGGCCGAGGCGGTCGCGCGTGGCGCGGACGAGGTGGTGCTGGCGGGCGACACTACCATCGCGGTCGGCAGGCGGATCCTCGGCAAGCCTGAGGACGAGGCCGATCTGCGCCGCATGCTGATCCTGCTGTCAGGCCGGCGCCATCACTGCCTGTCGGCGGTGTGCGCGATCGACGCCGCAGGCACGAAGCGGACGAAGGTCTCCGACACGATCGTCATCTTCAAGCCGCTCAGCGCGGCCGAGATCGACGCCTATGTCGCCAGCGGCGAAGGCATGGGCAAGGCCGGCGGCTATGCCATTCAGGGCCGCGCGGAAGGGTTCGTGCGCTGGCTGTCGGGCAGCCATTCCGGCGTGGTCGGCCTGCCGCTCTACGAGACGCGTGCGCTGCTCCTCGCCAGCGGGATTTCGCTTGGCTGAGTGGCTCTACGAGGCCGGGATCGGCGAGGCGCGCGCCGCGCTGGTCGAGCAGGGCGCGATCGTCGCGGCGCGGATCGAGCTGGACGATGGCGCGCCGCGGGTCGGCGCACGGCTGACCGGGCGGCTCAGCGATGCCCGTGAGGGCCGCGTGACGCTTGATCGCGGCGGCGAGGTGTTGCTCAACATGCCAGCGCGCGGCGTGACGCAGGGTGCGGCGCTGACCGTCGAGATCGTGCGCGAGGCGATCCCCGAGCCGGGCCGCGCCAAGCCGCCGCGCGCGGTGCCGACCGACCAGCCACCGGCCGACGCGCCCGACCTGCTCGCCCGCATCACCGCCAGCGGCGTCGCGGTGCGCCATATGCTGCCGCACGAGCCCGATGCGCTGGAGGCGGCCGGCTGGTCCGAGCTGCTCGACGAGGCGGTGAGCGGCGAGATCGTCTTCGCCGGCGGCGCGCTGCGCATGACGCCGACCCCGGCGATGGTGCTGTTCGACGTCGATGGTGACCCGCCGCTCGCGCCGCTCGCCCTCGCCGCCGCGAGCGCCGTGGCGCGGGCGATCCGCCGCCACGATATCGGCGGATCGATCGGCGTGGATTTCCCGACCTTGCCCGACAAGGCGGCGCGTCAGGCGGTCGCCGAGGCGATCGACGCCGCGCTGCCGCAGCCGTTCGAGCGCACCACGGTGAACGGCTTCGGCTTCCTGCAGATCGTCCGTCGTCGCCCGCGTGCCTCGATCCCCGAAATACTGCGCGCCGACCCGGCCGGTGCCGCCGCGCGCGCCCTGCTCCGCGCGATCGAGCGCACCCCGCCGCCGGTGCCGCGCGAGCGCCGTGTCGGCGCGCGCGTGCACGCAAAGCTCGTGGCGCACCCCGAATGGATCGCCGAGGCCTCGCGTCGGGCGGGCACGATGCTTACATTCGTGCCATCATGACGCGACCCAAGCCCTGTCCGCTGTGCGGCAAGCCGCCCGTTCCCGCCTTCGCGCCCTTCTGCAGCGACGGCTGCCGCGCGCGCGACCTGCTGCAATGGCTCGGCGAGGGTTATCGCATGCCCGCGGGTCCGGCCGATACGGCGGATTCCAGCGGGCTGGACAGCGATGTCGACTCTGGCTAGGAGGCGCGCCTTGTCCGGCGTTCGCACGGATAGGCCCAGGTAGCTCAGTTGGTAGAGCATGCGACTGAAAATCGCAGTGTCGGCGGTTCGATCCCGTCCCTGGGCACCATTCTCCCCTACCAGTCGCCGCTCGCCGCCATCCACAGGCTGACTGCCGCCGCCGCCGCCGTATCGGCCCGCAGGATGCGCGGGCCGAGCGAGATGCCGACCGCGCCTTCGACGGCGCGGATCGCGATGCGTTCATCGCCGTCGAAGCCGCCTTCGGGCCCGATCAGGATCGCGGCCGGGCCGGGATGGGCGCGCATCGCCGCGAGCGCTGGGAGGCCGCCGGTTTCGTCGGCGAATAACAGCGCCCGGCCCGCCGGCCAGTCGCGCAGCAGCGCGGCGAGCTTCACCGTCCCGGCGAGTTCGGGCAGCGCGGTGCGGCCGCATTGTTCGGCCGCCTCGATCATGTGCGCGCGCAGCCGATCATGCTTGGGATTGTCGACCACGCTGCGCCGCGTGACGACCGGCACGACGCGCGCCACGCCGAGCTCGCACGCCTTCTCGACCATCCAGTCGATACGCCCCTTCTTCAGCGGCGCGGCGCACAGCCACAGATCGGGCACCGCCTCGCGTTCACGCAGCCGTTCCGTCACGTCGAGCATGATGTCGCGGCGGCCGACGGTGTTGGCCATGGCGAGCCATTCGCCGGTCGCATCGTCGAACAGCTTGACCGGGTCGCCCGCTTTGATGCGCATCACCGAGATCAGGTAATGCGCCGGGGGGCCATCGACGCGCAGCGGGCCGGGGGCAAGCTCGGTCTCGACATAGAGCCGCGGCGTCGATTGCGGCGGCCAGGCGGGGGTGGCGGGCATGGCGCCGTCCTACCCCGTGATGGGGTGGGCGTCATCCCTTCGATCGCTGGCGGCTTGTGCCGGGCGCGCGGCGCTGGCCCTCGGCGATCTTTGAGGCCCTTCCGCCCTCCGTTCGTTTCGAGCGAAGTCGAGAAACCTTGCGTCGCGCTGGTGGCCTGTTTCTCGACTGCGCTCGAAACGAACGGAAGAGGGAGGTTCGCGGCGATAGCTGCGCTAGCCGATCCGCCACCAATGCTGCGTCTTGCAGGCGAGGCCGAAGAGCAGGCAGCCCGAAACCAGCATCGTGTCGCGGCCGGTCGGCGTCACGGTGGCCGAGGCGCTGGTGTTGAGATCGGGCAGGAACACCTTGCCCTTCCACTTGCCGTCCTCGGCGGGGCGGAAATCCTGGAACAACTGGCGCCCGATCAGGTCCTGCCCGCTGCCACTCTTCGCATCGGCGCGCGCCTTGGGGATCGCCCAGACGACGGTGCCGCACATCGCCCGGCCGCATCTGGCGGTGCGCAGATGCACGGTATTGTTGGTGTTGCGCCACATGCCCTCCCAGGAGGAGGAAGGAGAAGAGGGGCCGTTCGCACCGGCATTTGGCGCGGGCGCGGCGGCGGTCAGCAGCGCGGCGGCGGCAAGCAGGCGAGGGAAGGACGCAGTCATTCGTGGCATCTCCATGCCCCCCGTCCCCGGCGGCGATATGGAAAGCGAAGATGGCCTTTCCAAGGCGATTTGTGGCGCTTGCGGGTCGATTGGCGGTGGCGCTGGCGCGCCGTCACCAACCGTCATACCAAAGAGCGATGAGCTTGACTCATCGCTCTTTGGTTAAGCCCGTGCGGCGCTTGAGCATGTCCAGGGCGTGATGCGTCAGCATCTCAGCGCCCTGGTATCAGCCGCGACTTGCCCGCCGCGCCATCGGCCGCCCAACCCGTCGTCCACCTACGGGGCGGCCCGAAAGCCCATGGCGACAGCGCGTTGCAAACCTTTTTCGGGCCGTTAAGGTCCAAAGACGTGCGGGGCATCGATTTATGAATCCCTCCATTTTCGATCGCTATCCCGAAGTGACGGGCAAGCCGCGCGAAATGGCCATGCTATGTCCGCTGCTTCTTGACCGCGGCTTGCATGCCGATGCACTGGCTCTTGGCGAGGCCGCGATCGCCGCGGCGCCGGAAAGCCTCGCGGTGCAGGCGCGAGTGCGTGGCGCCCTCTCCCGCCGCGTTCCCGCTTATCACCGGCCCATGCTTCTGGATCGGGCTCAACCCACCGGGTCGCCATTGCCAACAGTCGCCTGGTCGGCGCCAGCGAGACCTTGCTCGGGCCGCCGCGGTGAGCGGCAGCCCGGGCAGGGACATCCTGCTCAACGGTCTTTGGTCGTCCGTTAAGAAGCTGCTTGGAGCTGGCCTCGCAGCCTTGGTGAATGTCAGCAGCGCGCGCCAATTGAGGATTCGCCGGCTATCGCCTAATTGCCCCCACGCAACAACCGCACTGGGCCGATCAGCCCGGAAGGGCGCAGCGGCGCATCGGCGCGGTAGGTTGGCATGGCTGTCCAGGTCACAGGGTGCTGCATACCCGGCTGCGCATCGCCGACCAGCCGGTTTACCCAGGTGTTGGCAACGCGAATCTCGAGCCGATTGCGCCCGCTATGCACCGCGCGCCCGATTTCGATGCGGTACGGCGCATGCCAGGCCGCGCCCACATCCACGCCATTGACGCTGACCTGGGCCAGATCGCCGACCTCCCCCAGGTCAAGCCATACAGGTTCCGTCGCACGGACAGGCTTGGGCAGCACAAAGGTGCGACGGTAGGTAGCAATGCCTGAGAAGTACTTCACCCCCGGATCGGCGCTGTCCTGCAGCGGCGCGAGCTTGGGCAGGACCAGGGTTGCCGGAGCCCTCCGCCCGGGCTGAAAGGCAACCGTCCAGGCATCGTCCAGTGCGGCGACCGGTGTCGGCTCGAACGCGGCCACGGTCAGTTCCGCCGCGGCGGCGGGTTTGCGGAACACGACGAAGAACGCATCTTCCCCCCGCAGCCGAAGCGGCACGATCGTTTCGCCGTCCACGATCCGGTAGCTCACCGGCTCACTGGTGCCGGTCTCGGCGTGCCACAGCTCGGGCTGCTTGCCGGTCACCCGGAAGTGCGCTTCGATCGTCTCGGCGGCGGTGGTGCCATTGCTGAGGAAGTAGATTTCTCCCGTGTCGGTCGTGCGATGGAGGAAGGGGATCCTGGCCCCGGCGCTCCCGCCCGTGAAGCGGAAGTCCGGCCGCACGCCGATCGTGGCGAGCCCCGCTTCCACATCGGCGCCGGCGATCACCTGCCCCTTGCCGACCTTGGCCGACCCGCCCCCGGGCCACAGCTTGGCCACGAGCGCGGCAAACTGCCCATCGGCATCGGCAAGGCTGGGATCGGCTACTGGAGCCCGGCCAATCACCGTCGCTCCGCCTTCCACCAGCGCCGCCAACTTGCGCAGCGCTGGCAGGGTCATCATCCGCGTGGTCCCGCCGAGGTAAATGGCCTTGTACCGCGCCCCGGCCGGGCTCACGACTTCGTCCCCGTCGTTGGCGAGCAGCCCCGTCAGGGCATCGAAGTTGAGGAAGTCATAGGCGTAGTCGGTCGGCGCATCGGCCACGGGTTGGTCCCCATAGAGCCCCGTCAGCGGCGCTTCCTCGCCGTGAAAATAGGCCACGTCCGCCACGTTGCGCCCCTGCTGGAGCAGCAACGAGGAGCGCGCGATATAGTCCACCCACGGCTTGGCCAGCTCGGCCCAGCTCTCGTTGCGGTTGAAGTACTGGCCGAAGATGAACAGCGAGAGGCCAGGCTGCTTGTCGTCCACCGGCACATGGACCGATGTGTGGATCACCGGCCGGTTCACTCCCGTGACCAGTTCGAGATCGATGAACCGCTTGAGGTCCTTGGGGGCAAAGGCCCAGGGCGCCATCGAGGCAGTCATCGATTCCGCGGCGACGAGGTTCTGGCCATAAAGGTGTGCGACGGACGCGGCACCCTTCATGTCGGCGATCAGGGTCTGGCGGGGGCCTTCGGCACGACCGAAGGTCCACAGCGCGGCCATCGGGATGTCCGCCGCCTTGCGCATGGTCATGTCATCGCCCAGCATCGGGCGGTGGTCCTCCAGCGCCTCGCCGTAGACGATGAGTGCGTTTTCGTGCGCCACCTTGGCGACGGTGCCATAGTGCTCGCTTGCAAGCAGGTCGGCGAGCGTCCGTCGGAAGTCGTAGAGGAACCGGTCTGACTGTTCGCGCGTGCCGACCAGCGTCCCGGTCAGCGTGGGCAACCAGGGCGTCGGGTCATAGCCGCGCAACCGGCGGAACTGCTCAATCATGCGCGGCGTCCAATTGGCCTCGCCCACCTCGATCGAGTCGGTCAGCAATGCCCGCACACCACGCTGGCCGATGAGCTCCGCTCCGGCCGCGTCCTTGTACATGCCAAGGTAGTGCTCGAGGTAAGCGCGCACCGCCGGGCCGTCGTACTTGTCGACTTCCAGGCCCGTCGCTTCGGCAGTCGCCGGGTGATTGGTGGTGCCGAGCAACGACCACCCCAGACGCAGTACGCGCCAGACCTTGCCCTGGGGCAGCCACGGTGCGGTCCAGTCAAGCGTACCATCCGAGCGTAGCCGTGACGAAAGATCAATCACACTGCCGACCGGGACGCCGGCTGCGCCATCTTCCAGTTTCGCCAGGGCATAATAGTCAGGGCTCATGACGAAGCCCGCCTTGGTCTCGAAGCGGTCGACCAGCGGATTGGCTGACAGCGCGAACGTCCCGACCACCACCGGCCGCGTCGCCAGCGCGCTCGCGATCACCGACTCGAACGCCGGTCCCGCCACCCCGGGCACCGGAGCGCCCAGGCCGCCTTTGGGTGGAGCTGTATTCAGCACCAGCCGGAACTGCCGTGCGGTGACCGGCGCAAAGCTCGCGGTGGTCGGCACGCCCGACAGTGTCAGGTCGGTTAGCTTGCGCCAGCTCACCCCATCGTCACTTGCCTCGATCTGGCCGACATAGGCAGGGCCGGACAAAGGCGTCGCGATATCTGGCAGAAACACCCTTGCCGAACGCACGGTGACCGAGCTGGGATAGATGAGCTTGACCGCGGGTGCGACGCCCTCACGCCGCCCCAGCGTCACTCCCCCGCCCAGATCCGAGTCCGTCAGCCTGGCGACATCGAGCACCGTGCCCAGGCCGTCCCATGCCTTGGGCGTAGGCAGCGCGGCCATCGTATCTAGCGGAAACGCATAAACCCCGACCTGGCCGCGGTGGCGCGGCCCCTCTGGCGCGGCGTGCCCGGTCATCATCTCCTCGATGGCCATGCCCGGCCGCAAGTCCTGAAAGGGCCCGGCGCGATCTGGCGGCACCGGCATCGGTTGAACGAGCCGACCGCCGGGCGCCACGTCGACCGCGCTCCACACCAGCTTTTTGAGCCCTTCCTCCGGCTTGACCCACGGCCCGCCGGTCTCCGACCAGCCGGGAGAAGAGGCGATCGCCAGTTCGAGCCCGAGCCGGTCGGCCTCGCTCGCGGCAAAGCGGAACGCGTCTTTCCACTCGGGCGTCATGTAGACTAGCCGCTTTTCCACGATTTGCGGGGTCTGGAGATTGGCATCGAAGGTCTGCAGGCCGCCAATGCCGATGCGCTTCATCCAGGCGAGGTCCTTGGCGATCCCGTCCTTCGTGACATTGCCGTTCATCCAGTGCCACCAAACGCGCGGCCGGGCGGATTGCGGAGGATCGCGGAACGATGCTTCCAGGCTTTCCGCGGGCGAAACGGCGGGCTCGGCCCATGCCGTTCCCAGCATCAGAGCGGTGGAGCACAGCAGCACGGCGATGATTACACCGGAACGGTTGGTCAGTATTGCCTGTCTCCTCATTGTTTTTGGTTGTAGTGATCCTCGGATATACCGGGCTCGCTAATTATTCCAGACCACCGCAATGACCCGGCAAGGTACGCGATCCGCAGAAGTTGTCTAAGAACTACCAGTGCTAAACAGCAGGCGAACCCCGGTGAGCCGCCCGCCTGCTTTGATGCATGGAATGGCGTGTTCTGGCATGACCGGCCCTTCACGCCGTTAGCGCGGAATGACTTGAACTGGTCGACACCAGTCGCAGCGTTTGAACTTGAACGAACGACAGCTATCCAGCCCGCGCCACCCGAAATTTGCCTGGGCAGAAAGCGAGCAACGTTTCTCATTCGAGATCCGCGCGGGCCGGTCCGAGGACCAACCTCAATGATTTAGGCCTTACGGCGAAACTTGCCCTTGATCACCTTGCCACCCGATCGCAGCTCATCGAGATAATCCGACCACCACTGCGCCATGCGGACCCGTTCCGCCCAGTGCGCGCCTCGATGGTACGCGGCCCGGACCCTGTCCTTCTTGGCATGGGCGAGAGCGCGTTCGATCGCGTCAGGATGCCACAGGCCAGATTCATTCAGCGGCGTGCTGGCCAGCGCCCGGAAGCCGTGGCTGGTCATCTCGTCCGAGCTATAGCCCAACCGTCGCAGCGCGACGTTCAGGGTAAGCATGGGGCCACGCCTCCTGAACTGCTCGTGGTCCCTTTTGAGCGGGTCACGGCGGAACATAATGAGATTTCTCGGGACCGCTGCCAGCCAGGTTACCGCAGATTTCTAGGGTTTTCTCGTTATGGACTGGTGCCGCTTACAGGACTCGAACCTGTGACCCCCGCATTACGAATGCGATGCTCTACCAACTGAGCTAAAGCGGCGCGCGTGCAGCCTTCAGGGCCGGTTGCGAGGGCGGGCGCTTATCAGAGGTCCGCCGGGCTGACAAGCGCCCGGCACGGCGCGGCGCACAGCTTTACGCATCGTTTACCACGCCGGGTGCAAGAAGGGTCGGCAACCACGGCGCCACGGGCCAGCAGAGGCAAACCGACTCATGGATAATGTTCGCGGCTTCGATGACGAGAACGGACTCGAAACCGGCTATCACGACGATGCCGAAGACAGCGACGATCAGCCGCAGCTCGACATCGGTTCCGATGAGCGCCGCATGCATGTTCGCGCCTATAATTACTGGGTCTCGCTGCTGCGCGGCCGCGCCTATCCGCTGATCGAGGATCTCGACCCCGACAATATCGCCGATTTCGGCCCGCACAGCGTGCTGCTCGACTTCTCGCACGGCATCGAGAACCCGGCGATCGCCTTTCTCGGCCGCGCGCTGCGCGAGGAATGCGGGCTCGACGGCGAGGTCACGCATATCGCGCATGTCCCGGCGCGCTCGCTGCTGTCGCGGCTGACCGACCATTATCTCCAGATCATCGCCAACCGCGCGCCGATCGGCTTCGAGGCCGAGTTCGTCGGCACGCGCGGGCACAACACCATGTACCGCGGCATCCTGATGCCCTTCTCGTCCGACGACGACTCGATCGATTACATCTACGGCGTGATCAACTGGAAGGAACTGGTCGACGCCGAGACCCAGGCCAAGCTCGACGCCGAGCTCGACGCCGCCGTCCGCGCCGCACCGAAGCCCGTCGCGACCGCGCCGGTCTGGGCCGACGGCCCGGGCGGCGACTTCGACGAGCCGATCGTCGATGCGGACGACGGCGCCGTTTCGCCGGCCACCGCCCACACCGCCGGCATCTCCAGCCTCGGCGACCGGCTGATGCTCGCGCAGCAGACCGCCGCCGCCGCGCGCGCCGCCGACACGCGGACCCGCGCCACGCTCTACCGCGCGCTGGAACGCGCGCACGACTTCGCCGCCGCCGCCGATGGCGATCCGGCCGGTTACGAGGCGTTGCTCGATCAGGCCGGCATCGCGGTGCAGCTGCGCGCGCCGATGACGCCGGTGGTCAAGCTGATCTTCGGCGCTGATTACGACAAGACGCGCCTGACCGAATATGCCGCCGTGCTGTCGCACGCACGCCGCCTCGGCGTGCCCCCTGGCGGCCTCGCCGAGTTGCTCGACCGGACCGAGGGCGGGATCAAGGGCGTGGTCAAGGCGGAGCGCGCCGCGCGCGCGCCGGCCGCCGCGCTCCCGGCCGATCCCCGAACATTGTTCGACGGTCGTCCCGTGCTTGCCAGCGTCGCGCTCGACACCCGGGCCGCGCCGGGCACGTTCGTCGTGCTGGTCGCGCGCGTCGCCGATGGCGGCATGCTCGACGTGCTGGGCAGGCTCGACGGCCACGACGCGCTTGCCGAACGGGTGATTCGCCAGACGGCGCGGTAACGCCGCCGGCAAGATTGCTGCCCGGCCGACGGCGCTGAGTCGGCCCGTTTGCCATCGCCAAACCGCTGCGGCGCAGCATTATTTCGCACCTGCCACAAGCCTTGAGCCGCGCTTCTTGCGGGCGCATAGGTCGCGCCATGGCCAAGACCACCATCGCTTCGCTGTCGGATGCGCTCGCCGCCCGGCTGACCAAAGGTGCGCTTCCCGGCGAGTTGCAGGGGTTCGGCAAGGCCGAGCGGGCAGAGGCCGCGCGCTTCATGGCCGCGACCGCCGAACGCCGCGCCGCCGGCACCGTCGTCCAGGCGATCGAGCCGATGGCGGGGACCGATCCGCGCCGCCGCATGCGGCTCGCCATCGTCAATGACGACATGCCCTTCCTGGTCGATTCGATCGCCGGCACGATCAGCGCGCTCGGCATCGGGATCGATCGCATCATCCACCCGGTGCTCGACGTCACGCGCGATGGCGATGGCGTGCTGACCCGTGTCGGCGCCGGCGGCACCCCTGAATCGATGATCTATATCGAGATGGACCGCGCTGATGCGCGCGAGCGCCGCGCGCTGGTCGCTGCGCTCGAAAGCAATCTCGCCGATGTCCGCGCGGCGGTGGCCGACTGGCCGGCGCTGCAGAAGGTGCTGGCCGACGACATCGCGCCGCTCGGCGACGCCGAAGGCGCGGCGCTGCTGCGCTGGTTCCTCGACGGCTATCTCACGTTGCTCGGCCATGAGCGCTGGATCGGCGACAAATGCACCGCCAAGCTCGGCATCGCGCGGCATCGTCACGACGTGCCGATCCTCGCCGAGGCGTCGCGCAAGCTGGCCATGGCGTGGTTCGAGCAGGGCGGCGAGGCGCCGTTGCTGCTCAAGTCCAACATGATCGCCACGGTCCATCGCCACGTCCCGCTCGATCTCGTGCTGCTCCCGATCCACAAGGGGCGGAAGGTCGTCGGCCTGTCGATCCATGCCGGGCTGTGGACCAGCGCGGCACTCAGCGCGGCGCCCGACGACGTGCCCGTGCTGCGCACCCGGCTCGCCGCGCTGGAGGCGAAGTTCGGCTTCGACCCGAAGGGCCATGCCGGCAAGGCGCTGACCCATGCGCTGGCCGCGTTGCCGCACGACCTCGTCACCGCCTTCGCCCCCGAGGCGCTGGAGGAGGTCGCGCTGACCGCCATGTCGCTGGCCGACCGGCCGCGTCCCAAGCTGGTGCTGGTGCGTTCGATCCTCGGGCGGCATCTGTTCGGCTTCGTCTGGCTGCCGCGCGACGACCTGTCGACCGCGCGCCGCATCGCGATCGGCGAGATGCTGGCGGAGGCCGCCAAGGGCTCGGTGCTCAACTGGTCGATCGCGCTGGAGGACGGCGTGGTGGCGATGATCCGCTACACGCTCGACGTGCGCGGCGGCGGCGTGCTGCCCGATACCGCGCCGCTCGACGCGCGGATCGAGCGCATGGTGCGCGGCTGGATGCCGGCGGTCGAGGCGGCGCTCGGCGAGCTGGGCGACCCGGCGCGCGCCACGCGGCTGGCGCTGCGCCACGCCGCGAGCTTCCCGCAAACCTATCGCACCGCCAATTCGGCCGAGGAGGCGGCGCGCGACATTCTGTGCCTCGCGCGGCTCGACAATCCCGGCAGCCGCACGGTGCGGCTGTACCGCGACGCGCAGGGGTCGGCGCGGCTCAAGATCTACCGGCTCGGCGGCGCGCTGGCGCTGTCCGACGCGGTGCCGGTGCTGGAGAATTTCGGCTTCCGCGTGATCGAGGAAGTGCCGACCGCGCTGGCCGACGAGGCGCATGGCTTCGTCCATGAATTCCTCATCGAGGCGGTCGGCGGCGTCGCCAACATCTTCGACGGCGACACGCAGGTGCTCGAGGGCGCGATCGCGGCGGTGCTGGAGGGCTCGGCCGAGAATGACGCGTTCAACCGGCTGATCCTCGACGTCAACATGGCGCCGGCATCGGTCGTGTTGTTCCGCGCCTGGTTCCGTTACCTGCGCCAGGCGGGCATGGCTTACGGCCTGGTCACCGTGGTCGACGCGCTGCGTCGCGCCCCGAAGGTCGCCGCCGCGCTGGTCGCGCGGTTCGGCGCGGCGCACGATCCGGCGAAGAAGGGCAAGGCGGGCGTCGGCATCGCCGCGGCCGACGCGGCGATCGAGGCCGGGCTCGACGACGTCTCGGCGATCGACGACGACCGCATCCTGCGCGCGATCCGCGGCGTGATCGTCGCGACCTTGCGCACCAACGCCTTCGCGCCGGCAGGCGAGGTGGCACTCGCCTTCAAGCTCGATTCCAGCCTCGTCCCCGGCCTGCCCGCGCCGGTGCCGTGGCGCGAGATCTGGGTCTATTCGCCGCGCCTCGAGGGCATCCACCTGCGCGCCGGCCCGATCGCGCGCGGCGGCCTGCGCTGGTCCGACCGGCGCGACGATTTCCGCACCGAGATCCTCGGGCTGATGAAGGCGCAGCGCGTCAAGAACGCGGTGATCGTGCCGACCGGTGCCAAGGGCGGCTTCTATCCCAAGCAGCTGCCGCCGCCGTCGAACCGCGACGCCTGGCTGGCGGAAGGGACGGAAAGCTACCGCATCTTCATCCGCACCCTGCTGTCGATCACCGACAACATCGTCGCCGGCAAGGTGGTCCATCCCGCCGGCGTGGTCGTGCATGACGGTGAGGATCCCTATTTCGTCGTCGCCGCCGACAAGGGCACCGCGACCTTCTCCGACGTCGCCAACGCCATCGCGCTGGAAAGGAACTTCTGGCTCGGCGACGCCTTCGCCAGCGGCGGCTCGGTCGGTTACGATCACAAGGCGATGGCGATCACCGCGCGCGGCGCCTGGCTCAGCGTGCAGCGCCATTTCGCCGAGCGCGGCGTCGATGTGCAGACCCAGCCGATCACCGTCGTCGGCTGCGGCGACATGTCGGGTGACGTGTTCGGCAACGGCATGCTGCTGTCGAAGGCGCTGAAGATCGTCGCGGCGTTCGACCACCGCCACATCTTCCTCGACCCCGATCCCGATCCGGCGGCAAGCTGGGAGGAACGCGCGCGCATGTTCGCGCTGCCGCGTTCGTCCTGGGCGGACTATAATCCGGCGCTTATCTCCAGGGGCGGCGGCGTTTTCCCACGCACCGACAAGGTCATCAGGCTGTCGAAGCAGGTGCGCGATGCGCTCGGCCTCGACGTCGCGGAGATCGACCCGATCTCGCTGATCTCGTCGATCCTCAAGGCGCCGGTCGACCTGATCTGGTTCGGCGGCATCGGCACCTATGTGAAGGCGCGCGCCGAGAACAATATCGCGGTCGGCGATCCGGCCAATGACCGGCTGCGCATCGATGCCGAGGACATCCGCGCCATCGCGATCGGCGAGGGCGCCAATCTCGGCGTGACCCAGGCGGGGCGCATCGCCTTTGCCGGCCATGGCGGGCGCATCAACACCGACTTCATCGACAATTCGGCCGGCGTCGATTGCTCGGACAATGAGGTCAACATCAAGATCGCGCTCAATCGCGAGATGATCGAGGGGCGCCTGGCTTACGCCAAGCGCAACAAGCTGCTGGTCGAGATGACCGACGAGGTCGCGCATCTCGTGCTGGAGGACAACCGCCTGCAGACGCTGGCGCTGTCGACGATGGAGAAGGACGGCGCGCGCGCCGTGCCGAGCTATGTCCGCGCGATCGAGATCTTCGAGGCCGGCGGCCGGCTCGACCGCGCGGTCGAGGGGCTGGCGGGCAATGACGACCTGCTGCGCCGTTCGCAGGAGGGCAGGGGACTCACCCGGCCCGAGCTCGCCGTGCTGCTGGCGACCGCCAAGCTCGCGTTGCAGGATGCGATCGAGCATAGTGAGCTCGGCCTCGACCCCGACCTGCGGTCCGATCTCCACGCCGCCTTCCCCAGGGCGATGCGCCGGAAGTTCGCCACCGCGATCGACGAGCATCGCCTGCGCGGCGAGATCGTCGCGACCAAGCTCGCCAACCGTGTGATCAACCGCATGGGCGTGCTCCACCCGTTCGAGCTGGCCGAGGAGGAAGGCGCGGCGATGGCCGACATCGCGGCGATGTTCGTCGTGGTCGAGCGGCTGTTCGACCTGCCGAGCCTGTGGGCCGAGATCGAGAGCGCGGCGATGCCCGAGGCGGCGCGGCTCGCTTTGTTCGACGAGGTGGCGGTGGCGACCCGCTCGCAGATCGCCGACCTGCTGCGCGTCACCCGCGCCGGGACCAGCCCCGGCGCGACCTATCAGCGGCTCGCCAAGGGGGTCGGCCAGCTCGACCGCCAGACCAAGGCGCTGCTGCTCGAGGAAGCGAGCTCGCAATCGGCCCGCATCGCCGCCACGCTGGAGGCGGCGGGCGCGCCGCGCAAGCTGGTGCAGCGCGTGGTGCGGCTGTTCGAGCTCGACGGTGCGGTCGGCCTGGCCGATCTCGGCGTGCGGCGCGGCCTCGACGAGGTGGTGCTGACCCGCGCCTTCACCCGGCTCGGCCAGGCGCTCGGGCTCGACTGGGCGCAGGCCAATGCGGCGCGGATCAACTCCAGCGACCCGTGGGAGCGATTGCTCATCGCGGGGCTGGCGCGCGACTTCCAGCAGCTGCGGCTCGAATTCCTCGGCCGCGGCGAGGGCGACCCACAGGCACAGGTCGACGCCTGGCTGGCCGAAAATGCCGGCCGCGTCGCGCAGTTCAAGTCGGTGGTCGACCGCGCCCGCAACGCCCCGACCCCCAACGCCGCGATGCTGGCGCAGATCGCCGGGCAGGCGCGGGTGTTGCTAGGGCGGTAGCAGAACCGGCAACAGAAAGACCGGAGGGTGGCCGAGTGGCGCGATGGCGAGGGTTGTCGCGGACATGTGGTTACCCAAGCACGGCTTGTGCGAACGATTGAATCGGGCCGATGGGGTTACGCTTTTTCCCTCGCCCCTTCAGGGGAGAGGGTTGCGCAGACTTGGCTCGCGTTCTTCACGCGGGCCTAGTCGGAGCTGGGAGAGGGGTGTGCGGCGCGCTTGCGCCGCGCGGTCCTGCGGACCGCTCTCCCCTCTCCCAACCTCCGCTAGGCAGCAAGCTGCCAAGCTGCGGTATCCCTCTCCCCTCGAAGAGGGGCGAGGGAGACTTGGGGCTGCGCTTCTCGCAGCGACAAGCCTCGCAGCAGTCGCGGGATGAACCCGATGTCATGCGCCCGTCGTTCAGCGGCTATGTCGCAGCGCACATCATCGGCTGAGCATTGAGGAGAGAGATCATGCGCAAGATCATCATGACGGCAGTACTGGCGGGGTCGATCATGCTCGGCACCTCGGCGGCCGACGCCAAGGGCTGCATCAAGGGCGCGATCGTCGGCGGCGTTGCCGGTCACTATGCCCATCATCATGCGCTGGCCGGTGCGGCGGCGGGCTGCGTCGCCGGGCATTATTATGCCAAGCACAAGGCCCAGCAGCGCGCGGCGCCCCAGCACCCGGCGCCCGCACGGCACTGATCGGCGAAAGATCACCGTCCGGTCATGGCCGTGTCACCCGCCACATGGTAGCGATGCGTGCATGATCCGACCCATCCTTGATGGCCGGGCACTGCCCTTATGGGGGAAGGGGGCGGCCGTGCTCGGTGCCGCGCTCGTCGCCGTGCCGCTCTGGGCGGGCATGCCGGCTATGGCGCCGGCGCAGCTCGGCTGGGTCAACCGCATCACCTGGGGCGCGAACGGTTCGGCGATGTCGGCCGCCGCAGCGCCGGGTTCCGACCTGAAGACCGCGCTGCGCGCCGCGCCCGACGCACCGTTGCCGGCGGCGGCCCAGGCGCAGATCGCGGCGATGCGGATCAGCCGCGAACCGATGGCGGCGCTGGTCGTCGCGCTCGACGCGCAGGCCCGCGCGATCAACGCGCTGCCCGACCCGGAGCAGAAAAAGGCCGCGCAGGTCGCCTATCAGACCGCGATGAACGATGTCGCGCGCGAAGCGGCGACCCGCTCGATCCTGCGCGATCTCTATTCGCCGGCCCAGCTGCAGGAACAGATGACCTGGTTCTGGTTCAACCATTTCAACGTCCAGGCGGGCAAGCGCGACATCCGCGCGATGGTCGGCGATTATGAGGACCAGGCGATCCGCCCGCGCGCGCTGGGCAAGTTCCGCGATCTGCTCGAGGCGACGCTGCGCCACCCGGCGATGCTGCGCTATCTCGACAATGACCAGAATGCCGTCGGGCATATCAACGAAAACTACGCGCGCGAGATCATGGAGCTGCACTCGATGGGGGTGGGGCCGGCCTATAGCCAGAAGGACGTGCAGGAACTGGCGCGAATCCTGACCGGCGTCGGCGTCGACCTCAGCCCGGACCCGCCCAAGCTGACGCCCGCGCTGCAGCCTTTCTATGTCCGCGCCGGGCTGTTCGCGTTCAATCCGGCGCGGCACGATTTCGGCGACAAGCAGTTTCTCGGCCACCTCATCAAGGGATCTGGCAAGGGCGCGGGGTTCGGTGAGGTCGAGCAGGCGCTCGATCTGATCGCGGCGTCGCCCGCCACCGCGCACCATGTGGCGGGCCGGATCGCCAATTATTTCATGGGCGACAAGCCGCCGCCGGCGCTGGTCGATCGCATGGCGGCGACCTTCCGCCGGTCGGACGGCGACATCGCGCAGGTGCTGCGCACGATGTTCCAGTCGGGCGAATATCGCGCCTCGCTCGGCGGCGCGTTCAAGGACCCGATGCATTACGTCATCTCGGCGGTGCGGCTGGCCTATGACGACCGGGTGATCCTCAATGCCGATCCGATCATCGGCTGGCTCGGCCGCATGGGTGAGGGGCTTTATGCGCGCGAGACGCCCGACGGCTATGCGCTGAACGCCTCGGCCTGGACCGGGCCGGGCCAGATGGCGGTACGCTTCGAGATCGCGCGGCAGATCGGCAGCGGTTCGGCCGGGCTGTTCAAGCCGCGCGAGCCCGGCGCGACCGATCAGCCGGCCTTTCCACAGATCCAGAACGCGCTTTATTTCAACGGGCTGGCGCAGACGCTGCGTCAACCGACACGCGCCGCGCTGAACCAGGCGGTCTCGCCGCAGGAATGGAATGCGCTGTTCCTGTCCTCGCCTGATTTCATGCGGCGGTAGGTCGAGGATGGATCACCCTCACCCTTTCGCGGCTTCGCCGCTCTTTCCCTCTCCCAATGGGAGAGGGAAGGGGCCCATCGCTTTCGCGATGGGAAGGGTGAGGGTGACGAGTTGAGGAGCGTATGATGCGTATCGATCGACGCAGCCTCTTGAAAGGCGCCGCGCTCCTCGCGCCGCTGGTCGTCGCGGGGCGCGCCTTCGCGGCGCCGGCGGCGGGCGGTGCCCGCATGCTGCTGATATTCCTGCGCGGCGGCTATGACGCGGCGAACATCGTCGCGCCGACGGGGAGCGATTTCTACCGCCGGTCGCGTCCCACGCTCGCGCTGCCCAGGCCCGATCCCGCCAACCCGCTCGCCGCGCTGCCGCTCGATGCCGATTGGAGCCTGCACCCCGTACTCAGGGACAGCATCCTGCCCTTGTGGCAGAACAAGCAGATCGCCTTCGTGCCGTTCGCCGGCACCGACGATATGAGCCGCAGCCATTTCGAGACGCAGGACGCGATCGAGCTCGGCCAGCCGCTCGCCGGGCGCCGCGATTATGATTCGGGCTTCATGGCGCGGCTGGCGGCGTTGCTCGGCCGCGACAATCCGATCGCCTTTACCGACCAGCTGCCGCTGTGCTTCCGGGGCGGGCCGATCATTCCCAATGTCGGGCTTAACGGCATCTCCAGGCCGGCACTCGACGAGCGCCAGACCCGGCTGATCGAGGGGATGTATCGCGGCGAGCATGTCGGCGGCAGTGATCTCGGCCAGTCGGTCAGCGAGGGTTTTCGCGCCCGCGATACGGTGTTCAGGTCGATCAGCGAGGAGATGACGGCGGCGAGCCGCGGCGCTGTGAGCGCCCGGGGGTTCGAGCTGTCGGCGCGGCGGATCGGACGGTTGATGCGTACCCAGTTCAACCTCGCCTTCGTCGATGTCGGCGGGTGGGACACGCATGTGAACCAGGGCGGCGCGCAGGGCTATCTCGCCGGGCGGATCGGCGAGCTGGGCCGGGCGCTGGCCGGGTTCGTCGATGAGATCGGCCCCGATGCGTGGCGCGATACGACGGTGGTGGTGATCTCCGAATTCGGCCGCACCTTCCACGAAAATGGCGACAAGGGCACCGACCATGGCCATGGCAGCGTCTATTGGGTGCTGGGCGGTGGCGTGCAGGGCGGGCGCATCGCCGGGCCGCAGGTCGCGCTGTCGACCGCGACCCTCAACCAGGGCCGCGACCTGCCGGTACTGACCGACTATCGCGCGCTGATCGGCGGGCTGGTCGCGCGGCAATATGGCCTGTCGGCCGAGCAGATGAAGAGCGTGTTTCCCGGCACGACCCCGGTGGATCTCGGGTTGATCTGAAGCGCGCCGCTCACCTTATTTTGGTGACACGTGCAATAACCCCCTTACTTTCGTAACCTGGACGCCACCGCCGACATACCCCTGACAAAATTGATCGGCCCGACGCGCGACTTTGCCCTGGCTGTGCCTGGCTGGCCGTCGCCCCAGACGCCCGGAAGCCTCGCGAATTTTGTCACACCGTCGCCCGACGCCGCCGCACAGCCTGATTCAATCGCGCCCGCGCGGGCATTATTTACCGCTCCCATGCCCGCAGGACGCCCCTCGCCGTATAAACCGGAATTCGCCCGCATCGCGCAGCGGCTGTGCCGCAATGGCGCGACCGATATCGAGGTGGCCGATATCCTCGGCATCAGTGTGAGAACCTTCTACCGCTGGTGCCTGCTCCACGACGAATTCACCGCCGCCGTGCGCGTCGGCAAGGATGCCGCCGACGACCGCGTCGAGCGCGCGCTCTACCAGCGCGCGGTAGGTTACGACTACATCGCCGAGAAGATCGTTACGCCCAAGGGCGGCGGTCCGGTCGTCATGCCCTATATGGTGCATATCCCGGCCGATGTCCGTGCCGCGCAGCATTGGCTCGCCATCCGCCGGCCCAAGGTCTGGTCGGGGATGCCCCAAAGGCCCGAGGGCGACATTGCCCGGATCATCAGCGAAGGACGCGCGCGCGTCGCGCGGGAGAGCAAGCGCCAGGCGGCCGAGAACGCCGCCCGCTTCAAGGCCGCCGTCGAGGCCGAGGTGGCCCGGCGGCTGGCGCCATCGTGACGTTCCGCCGCGCTGTCACGATGGCGTCAGGTGCTCCGGGCGCGCAGCAGCAGGTCGTCGGTGACGGTCATCGTGAAGATCGGATCGGCATCGGCCGGCACCTCGGCGATCGCGTCGACGAACGCCGCGCGCGTCGCGGGCTCGTCATAGACCATCTTCTGGTCGAACGCGGCGCGCCAGGTCGCCTCGTCGGGCCATTCGGCATAGCCGACGAAGCGCCCGTCCGCGTCGCGGTGCAGGCGCGAGCCATAGCTGCCATAGCGCTCGCGGATCAGCTCGGTGCCGCGGCGCCAGGCCGCGCGGAACTGCTCCTCCTTGCCGGGATGCACGCGCCACCAATAGACTGCGACGAACATGCCCCTGGGTCGCGCCAATATCGATGCCGGTCAAGCGTCGATCGGCTGGCCCTCTGCCCGTGCCCGAAGCGCCGCCTTCCAGCGCCGCGCACGCCACCACATGATGATGCCGGTCGCCGCGAGCAGCGCCGGGATCAGGCCGCCGAGGAAGATGATCGTTTGCCACAGCGCGCCCATGCGGGTGCCGTCATGGATGCGGCGCATCAGCCGGGCGGTGGTTTCGGGCGCGGCTGGCGCGAGCGTGGTCGCGCCGGTGGCGTCATCGATCGTCACGCTGTCCTGACTGTCGGCCAATGCAACCGACCAGAGGGGCGTGCGATCGGTCGGCCAGGTGACCTGCCGCCAGTCGCCCGGCTTCACCGCCTGTGCGCCGGCGATGACCGCGTCGATGCCGAGATGCGGTGTGGCAAGCGGCTGGGGACGCGCCATCCCGCGCTCGCCGCCGCCGGCCATGCCGTTCCCGAACAGGCCGGGGAAGGAAATCCACACGCCCGTCAGGGACAGGACGAACAACGGCAGCGCGACCCAAAAGCCGGTCAGGTGATGCAGGTTGGTGTCGAGGTTGCGATGCCGCCGCCAGCGCAGGCCGCGCGCCCATGCGCCGACCGTCGGCCACCACAGCCACAGGCAGGTGAAGCAGGAAAAGACCATCGCCACACCGATCCAGCCGACGACCGCGCGCCCGATGCCGGGGATCATCAGACTGCCATGAATCTGGTGCACGACGCGGATCAGGCCGCTATTGCCGCTGGCGCGATCGAGCAGGCGCGCGCTGGGCGGGTCGAGCCACAGCGTGGTACGCCCCGGCGGGCCGGCGGCCTGGACGCCGTTCGCCGCGCGTTTCGCCGGCAGATTGGCGGCGATCACCACCGGGCCGCCTTCGTCGCGGCTCATCGTCGCGATATTCTCGCCCGGCTTGAATGCGGCACGGGCGGTGTCGACATAGGCCTGTGCGTCGGTCGCGGCGCCGCCGCTGACGGCGTAACGTTGCGGGTTGAGCCCGTGATCGAGCGCCTCGTCCCACACCAGGGCCGCACCCGTCACCGACAGCGGGATGATCAGGACCGCGAGGATCAGGCCGATCCATTTGTGCACCTGGAACCAGGCGCGGCGCAGCGCGAGCTTCGTCATGGGAAATCCTGAGTTGGTCCTTGCCGACCGCATTGCCGTGTTCCTGCGGAAGCAGGAACCCAGAGCCACGAGCGTGGCGGCTGTGACCCTGGATTCCTGCTTTCGCAGGAACACAGGGAGGAGGCGCCGGCGGTCATCAAGCCTCCGCCCAACGGCGGAGCAGATTGTGATAGACGCCGGTCAGCCTGACCGTGGCGGGGTCGCCCTGGCCGTTGCTGGTGGCGACCGCCTGCACGGCGGTATCGAGATCGAACAGGATGCGCCGCGCCTCATGGTCGCGGACCATCGACTGGATCCAGAAGAAGCTCGCCACCCGCGCGCCGCGCGTGACCGGCGTGACATGGTGCAGGCTGGAGGCGGGGTAGAGGATCATGTGGCCGGCGGGGAGCTTGACGCGCTGCTCGCCGAACGTGCCCTCGATCACCAGTTCGCCGCCGTCATAGCTGTCGGGATCGGCGAGGAAGAGCGTTGCCGAGAGGTCGCTGCGGATGCGGAAATCGCTGCCGCGGCGGATGCGGATCGCATTGTCGACATGCGTGTCGAACCCCTGGCCGCCGGCATAGCGGTTGAACAGCGGCGGGAAGACCTTGAGCGGCAGCGCGGCGGCGACGAACAGCGGCGAGGCGGCGAGCGCGTCGAGCACGATCGTGCCGGCGCGGCGGGCGGCGTCGCTGTCCTCGGGCAGCTGCTCGTTGCGCTTGGCCAGCGCGGATTGCGCGCCCGACGTGGCGTTGCCGTCGATCCATTGGGCGGCGTCGATCGTCGCGCGGATCTCGGCCAGCTGGGCGGCGGTGACGAGATCGGGGATCGCGATCAGCATAGCTCTGCCCTTTGGCCGGCACCCTGCTGGAGCGCCTGCACGCCGCGGCGGCGAAAGGCGGGAAGCTCGGCGGCGGCAAGCCAGCTGCTGGCCTTGGCGACGAACGCCGGCGTGGCGGTCTCGCCGGCACGGCGCAGCCATCCGATCGCTTCCTCGACCTTGCCCGCCGCGCCGAGCATGCGGGCATGGTTGAAGGCGCCGCGGAAATCGCCGCCCTGCGCGGCGCGGGCATAGCAATGCGCCGCCGCCTTGAGGTCGCGCGGGACGACCCAGCCATCCTCGTGGAAACTGCCGACGAAGTTGATCGCCTTGGCATTGCCCATGCCGGAGGCCTTGCGGAACCAGGCCAGCGCGGCGGGCTTGTCCTCGGCCACGCCGTCGCCGAGCGCGAGCAGCGTCGCATAATTGTACATGCCCCAGTCGAGCCCGCGCTCGGCGACGATCCGGTAGCAGGCGGCGGCGCGCGCCTTGTCGGGCGCGGTGCCCCAGCCGAGATCGTAGCAGCGCCCGACCATATTGATCGCCATCAGATGATGCTGCGCGGCGGCGCGGGTGAACCAGGCCAGCGCGGCGGGTTCGTCCTTCGTGACGCCGTTGCCGTCGAGCAGGAGCTGGCCGAGCAGGCACTGTGCCTCGGCTTCGCCCGCCTCGGCGAGTTGGCGGATAAAGGCGGCGCGCTCTTCCGGGGTGCCGGAAAGGCGCTCGGTGATCTGTTCGGGGGTAAGGTTCTGCAAATCCTCCCCGGCACGGGGAGGGGGATCAGCCAAAGGCTGGTGGAGGGGGGCTGCCGCAGGCGTCGCGTTCGCGGCACTCCCCCTCCACCCCGCCGCTTCGCGTCGCGGTGCCCCTCCCCGTGCCGGGGAGGGATTGATTGCGTCGCCCATCAGAACCTCGCCGTCACCGTGCCGAACACCGTCCGCCCCGGGGCGATGGTGGCGTAATGGTTGGCATAGACCTGCGAGAAATAGATCTGGTTGGTCAGGTTCTGCGCGTTGACGCTGAGCTCGATCTTCGGCGTGATCTTGAAGCCTGCCCGGGCGTCGAAACGCCAATAGCCGGGCACGCCGCGCGACAGCGTCGTGGTGGCCGGGTTGACCGTGATCACGCCAGCCGAAGTCTGGGTCGCGCTGCGGTTGTCGCCATAGCCGCCATATTGCCGGCTCATATGGATCACGCTGCCGCCAATCGAGAAGCGGTGCGCGAATTCGTAATTGGTCGTCGCGGTGAAGCTGTGCTTCGCGGTCTGCGGCACCTGCTTGCCGGTGTTGACCGAGGGGACCAGCACCGTGGTCGCTTTCGCCGCGCCATTCGCCGCCACGGTCAGCGCGGTGAAGCCGCCATTGACGATCTTCGGGTCGAGCCAGGTGTAACCGCCGAACACCGTCCAGCCGGGCAGGATCGTGCCGCTCGCCGACAGTTCGATCCCGCTTATGCGGGTCTTGCCGAGAAAGGCCACGGTATTGGCGTCGCTGGTGACCCGGGCATTGTCGATGTCGGTCTGGAACAGGGCGAGGGTCAGCGCGAGCTTGTCGTGGAACAGATTGGCCTTGGCGCCGACCTCATAGGACCGCGTCTTCTGCACCTTGAGCGAGTCGAGGATCGCCTGGTTCGCCGTGGTGACGGTGGTCGGCAGCGCATTGTCCTCGCGGCCCTCGCCGAGCAGACTGTTGGGCGGTGTCGCGGCGGTCGCGTAGCTGGCATAGAGGCTGGTTTCGGGGGTGGGCTTGAACACCAGCCCGGCCTGCCAGTTGAACAGATTGTCGGTGCGCGAATATTGCCCGGCGGACTGGCCGGCGGCGAAGGGCAGGGTGACGGTCGAGGTGAAGCGATCGAAGCGCGCCCCGAGGTTGAGGATCAGCGCCGGCGTCAGCGTGATCGAATCGAAGCCGTAAAAGGCGACGGTGCTGGCGTCGTTCTGCGTCTCGGTGTTGGCCGCACCCTTGACGATCGGCGTGGTCACGTTCGACGTGTCGCTGGCGTAATTGACCCAGGGATCGTTCGGGTTGGGGCTGAACAGGCTGGCGCAATAATAGCGCGCGATCGTCGCGCTGTTGCAGCGCGGGCTGATCGTCGAGCCGGTCGCCAGGACGAAGGCGCCGCGCCGTGCCTTTTCCCACGAAAATTCGCCGCCCACTGCAAAGCTGTGCTCGATGCCGCCGGTGCGGAACTTGCCGCTCAGATCGGTCTGGTCGATGATGCTTTCGGTATAGCCGTAGCGGGTGTTGGCACGGCGCCAGACCTGACCGCTGCCAAAGACATTGCCCTGGCTGTCGTCGGGCAAGAGGAAGCTATAGGCCTGCTCGTCATGGCTGAAGCGTGCGGTGTTGCGCAGCGTGACGGTGCCGAAGTCGTGCTCGATACGCAGCGTCGCCTGGTGCGCGCTGCTGTCGCGGAAATCGCGGTCGACCAGGCCATAATAGGTCGAGCGCGCGACATGGCCGGTCTGGCCGCTCGCGGTCGTCACGGTGCCGACCGCCGGGGTGGAGAAGACGGTGCCGGCCGGCGCGTTGCAGATCGTGGTCGAGCAGACATAGAGATAGGGGAGGCCGCTGTCGGGCAACTCATGGCTCTCCATGTAATAATAGCCGATGGTCAGCCGGGTCGGCGTGCCGAGGCCGATCGTCACGCTCGGCGCCACGCCCCAGCGCCGTGCCCAGATCGCGTCGCGATCGACGACATTCTGGTCGTGCCACAGGCCCTCGACCCGGGCCGCGACGGTGTCGCTCAGCCGGACGTTGAGGTCGCCGGTGACGCGCTTGTAATCGCCATTGCCATAGCTCGCGCTGGCCGAGGCGAAGGTCGCGGGCTGGGGCAGTTTGGACAGGATGTTGATCGTGCCGCCGGCGCTGCCGCGCCCGCCGAGCGTCGAGTCGGAGCCGCGCACGATCTGCACCGAGTCGATCGCGAACACCTCGCGGGTCTGCGCGGCGAGGTCGCGCACGCCGTCGACATAGATGCTGCCCTGGCTGTCGAAGCCGCGGATGAACGGACGGTCGCCGATCGGGTTGCCGCCCTCGGCCGCGCCGAAGGTGATGCCGGGGACGGTGCGCAGCGCATCCTGCAGGTTGGTCGAACCGGTCTGGTCGATCACGTCGCGCGACAGCACGACGATCGATTTGGGGGTGTTGACCAAGGGTGCGACCTGTTTCGGGTCGGCCGGCTTCTGTTCGCGCTGGCCGTTGACGATCACGTCGTTGCGCGGATCGGGATCCTCGTCATTGGCCGGCGCGAGGCCGGGGCCATTCTCCGCCAGTGCGGGATAGGTCGCAAAGGCGCCGACGCAGGACAAAGCGAGAAAGGCCGGACGGGCGACCGGATGACGGCGAACAGCGTGAAGCAAGGCAAACCCCTTTCAATGGGGCAGCTATTGCGAGTCACTCGCAGTGTCAACGCTATTGCGAATAATTCTCAATCTATGGTTCACGCGGAGACGCGGAGAAGTGCTCCGCCAAGAGCCAGCTGCGCAGCGCGCTGGCGAGGTTGGGGGGATCGGCAGCGAGGATGCGGATCGCGTCGATCTCGGCGATCAGTGCGTTGAGCGGCAGGGTGCGAGCCGTGGCGGCGGCTTCGAGGGCGTGCCAGAACAAAGGTTCGAGGCTGATCGAGGTCTGGTGCCCGGCGATCGTCACCGAGCGCTTGACCGGCCCGTGAAAGCCGCCCGGCGGGGCGGCGATCACGGTGTGTCGAAGAGCGCGGCGAGCTGTTCGATGATCGTGCCGCCGAGTTGCTCGGCATCCATGATCGTCACCGCGCGCTGGTAATAGCGCGTCACGTCATGGCCGATGCCGATCGCGACCAGCTCGACCGGCGAGCGGCTCTCGATCCAGCCGATCACCTGGCGCAGATGGCGTTCGAGATAGCTGCCCGAATTGACGCTGAGCGTCGAATCGTCGACCGGCGCGCCGTCCGAGATGACCATCATGATCTTGCGTTCCTCGTGCCGCGCGATCAGCCGGCTGTGCGCCCAGAGCAGCGCCTCGCCGTCGATATTCTCCTTGAGCAGCCCCTCGCGCATCATCAGACCGAGCGAGGTCTTGGCGCGGCGCCACGGCTCGTCGGCCTTTTTGTAGACGATGTGGCGCACGTCGTTGAGCCGGCCGGGCTGGGGCGGGCGCCCGGCGGCGAGCCAGGTCTCGCGCGACTGGCCGCCCTTCCAGGCGCGGGTGGTGAAGCCGAGGATCTCGGTCTTGACGCCGCAGCGCTCCAGCGTGCGGGCGAGGATGTCGGCGCTGATCGCGGCGATCGAGATCGGCCGGCCGCGCATCGATCCGCTATTGTCGATCAGCAGCGTGACGACGGTGTCGCGAAACGCGGTCTCGCGCTCGACCTTGTAGCTCAGCGACAGGGTCGGGTTGACCACCACGCGGGCGAGGCGGGCGGCGTCGAGGATGCCTTCCTCCTGGTCGAAGTCCCAGCTGCGATTCTGCTGCGCCATCAGGCGGCGCTGCAGGCGGTTGGCGAGCTTGGTCACCGCGCCCTGGAGATGGACGAGCTGCTGGTCGAGATAGGAGCGCAGCCGGGTCAGTTCCTCGGCGTCGCACAGCTCGGTCGCGGCGATCACCTCGTCGAACTGCGTCGTCCACGGCTTGTAGTCGAAATGCGGCGAGAGATCCGAGAAAGGGCGGTTGGGGCGGACGGGGAGCATGCCCTCATCGCCTTCGTCGCCGGGCTCGCCGTCCTGGTCGTCGAACTCGTCCTCGCCCTGTTCGCTATTCTCGCCTTCCTCGCCGTCCGCGTCGCGCGGTTCGCCGCGCGCGTCCATCTCGGCCTGGCCCTGCTCGCCGGGCTCGTCGCCCTCCTCGCTGTCGTCCTGCTGGTCGTCGGTGCCCTCATCCTCATTGCCGCCCTGATCGGCCTCGTCGGGCAGCATGTCGCCCTCGATCAGCTCGAGATCCTCGAGCAGGCGGTTGACCAGCCCGGCAAAGACGCGCTGGTCGTCGATCGCCAGGCCCAGCGCATCGAGATCGCCCCCGGCCTTTTCCTCGATCCAGTCGCGCACCAGCGACAGGCCGGGCGCGGCGAGGGCGGGGGCCTGCTGCCCGGTGAGCCGCTCGCGCACCATCAGGCCGAGCGCGGTCGACAGCGGCACCTCGTCCCTGTTGCGTGCGCGGATGATCGGGTCGGCGCGCAGCCTGACGTCGAGCGCGGTGGCGAGGTTGGCGGCGATCCCGGCATAGCCGCGCGCGCCGAGCGCCTCGACCCGTGCCGTCTCGACCGCGTCGAACACCGAGCGGGCCACCGCATCGGCCGGCGCGCCGCGGGCGTGGAGGCTGGTGTCGTGATGCTTCAGGCGCAGCGCGAAGCCGTCGGCGAAGCCGCGCGCCTCGGCGACCTGGTCGGCCGGCAGGGTACGCGCCGGCATCGGCACCTTGATGTGCTTGCCCGATTGCGCGGGGGCATCGGCGGTGAAGGCGAGCTCGATCTCCGGCTCGTCGGCGATCGCACGCGATGCCCCACCGAGCACGTTCTTGAAGCGATCGAGAGGAGTATCAGTAGCCACGGCTCAATTCCGGCAGCACGATATGGCCCGGTGCCAGGTCGTGATCCATGCGAATCGTCGCTTCCATGGTTTCGGCATTATACGCAAGTACCGTGACGACTGCTCCGTTGATCACCTTATAGGCGGGAAGCCTGGTGATTTGAATCAGCGTACGCGGTTCGGCGAGGTCGCGCATCATGCCGAAGCCGGAAACCTCGAGATCGATGGCGATGCTGTCCTTGCCGCCGGCCGGCCCGACATAGCGCAGCCGCGCGATGCTCTCGCCGCCGAGCTCGATGCCCTCGATCAGGGCGTATTTCGCCGGCGGGATGACGAACGGCGCGCGCCCTTCCTCGCCCTTGGCGCCGATCAGAAAGGCGTGGTCGAAGCGCTGGTCGCCGTCGCTGTCATAGATGCAGTAGCGCGTGTTGAGCCGTGTGCCGCGCAGCGCGCCGACCAGGCCGAACAACATCTGGCCGGTGAGGATCTTGCCGGTCGAGGCCTTTTGCTCCTCCTCGCAGAACACGCCCTCGGGGATGCCGGGAACGCCGGTGACCGACTCGGCATGGAGGATGTCGCCGCGTTCGAAACGCCGCTTCTCGCCCTTCCAGTCGAGTATGACGGGTTCCCCGAGGATCGCCGAATCGGGCCGGCCGATCAGCGCGCGCGAGATCACCGCGCCGGGCAGCACCTTCTGTTCGCCTTGCGGCGACAGCGTCTCGATCAGGCGCAGCGGCGGGGCACCGGTGGTGACGCGCGGGGCTGCGTCCTTCGCCGCGACCAGCAGCAGGGCGACGAGCAGGAGCGGCGGGCGCAAGCGGGCCATCTTACCAGACGACCTTGCAGCCGAGCTCGGCGAAGGCACGGTCACGGGTGATCACGGTCAAGTCCTCGATCAAAGCCTGGGCCGCGAGCAGGCGATCGAACGGATCGCGGTGGGTGCCTTCGAGCAGGCCGGCACGGATCGCATGTTGATGGGCGACCGGCAAATGAACGAACGAGTCGCCGCCTACCAGTTCGTCAAAGCGTGTGAGCGATTCCGCCATCGTCGGCAACTTGCCGAGGCGCACCTTGATCGCAATCTCGATCCCGGACACCGCGCTGACGAAGATGGTCCCGCCTCTCGACTCAAGCACGCCGCGCGCGGGCGCCGACAAGTTCCGGTCCGCCAACCACCACCAGATCAGCGCGTGCGTGTCGAGCAGGAAGCCATTGCCCGTCGTCACAGGATGTTCGAATATTTGCCTTCCCAGGCATCCAGTTCATCCTCGGACATCGGCTCGAACCAGATGTCGCTCGGTACGTCCTTGATCAAATGCTTCAGCTGCCCGCCCTTGCGCGGCGGCAGGTTGGCGGGTTCGATCGGCACGAGCTTGGCATAGGGCTTGCCGGCCTTGGCGAGGATGATCTCCTCGCCGGCATGGGCGCGTTCGAGCAGCTTGGAAAAATGCGTTTTCGCCTCGTGAACATTGACGACGGGCTTGCGTGGATCGGCTTCGGCCATGATGGGCCTCCTGTGGACTAAGTCCACTTAGTCCATCGGCGCGGCTCATTCAAGCCTTGCCGACCACGCTCTCCGGCAGATCCTGCCCGAACACGCGCTGATAATATTCCGCGACCAGCGGGCGTTCGGCCTCGTCGCATTTGTTGAGGAACGACAGGCGGAAGGCGAAGCCGATGTCACCGAAGATCAGCGCGTTCTGCGCCCAGGTGATGACGGTGCGCGGGCTCATCACGGTCGAGATGTCGCCGTTGATGAAGCCGCGGCGCGTCAGGTCGGCGACGCGCACCATGTCGTCGACCGCCTTCTTGCCCTCGGGCTTGTCATACTCGCCCGACTTGGCGAGCACGATCTGCGCCTCGACCGCGGCGGGCAGGTAGTTGAGCGTGACGA
>Ga0207676_10000173_pt1 | contig 56611 bp, 72 predicted proteins | sample KBSSwiS72_FD_184307 | JGI IMG/M metagenome (GOLD analysis project Ga0207676, IMG submission 184307) | Switchgrass rhizosphere microbial communities from Kellogg Biological Station, Michigan, USA - KBS Switchgrass S7-2 (SPAdes) (version 2) | ecosystem: Host-associated > Plants > Roots >...
CTGGGGGACTTCAATTTTTTTCTTCATTCAGCCAACTTGTATCCTTGACAGCTTCGCGTGTCAAATGCTTTTATTGAATCGAACTCGGTTTCAAACCGAACGGAAAGGCGGAAATTATGATTCGCTAAAACAGTCACCCGCAGAGCAATGCCACTCTGCGAGTCTGTACGCAAAAAACGCCTGAGCACTCGCCCAGGCGTCTCGACAGTCCTGACTTTACGGATTACTTAGAATCGCTTGCCAGCCTGTGGCCTTATGCGAAAGCAGGGATTTGCCTTTGGGCGGTAGTGGTGCATTGAGCAACGGAGTAATCGCCGCTTTCGCGTTTCGGATTTGCTCAATGCTCAATTCGCGAATTGCGTCCGCCTGGAACTCGCATAGTGCGGCGCTCCACCGCTCGCCAGCAGGTGAAATCAGAGTCAGGATCACAGTGTTCCCCTCGTGATGAATTGGCGGGCAATCTCCGTGCCTCGGCTAATGTCGGCAGGTGACAATTCAATGTGCTGGTTGGCGTCGTAGCCTTGGTGCCGCCCCGCGTCAACGCAATCGACGCATTTACCACCGACGGAGACCGAGAGTTTCCGCGTTGTGATTCTGGGATACATGCAATCATTGCCTTCAGCCCAGACTTGGATCGTAACTTCTTTGCCGTGATATTTGAATGTTGTGCTTTTCATGTTTGGAATTTTAGTTGAGATTGAATTTCGCTGATAGCCTCCGAACGTCCGCGAACGTCCGAAAATTGCCGTGGACTACGCGCCACGGCTCGCGGACAGGTGGAAGGCTACTTAGCCAACCGCCTGAGATTGTTCTGGTGGCGGGCAAATCAGGCAAGGTCCATCTGTGCCGTCGCTGTTCCAGATTGTTCGGCCTTCGCAAATGTCTTTAGCCTTGGGCGGTTCAACCTGCTTGGGCTTATGTTCCTGGACTTCGGCCCAAACGTGTTTCAGCGGCCACGGCAGGACTCCGCAAGACGATGCAACCGTTTTTGGATTTGCCTTTACGACGATCTCCCATTGCCCGCGAATCTTAATCATGTCTCCTGGCTTGACGTTCGCCGCACTATACGCCACGCCGCCGAGCGCATCCATAGCCGCTTGGAAGTAATCAAGCTTTTCCTGGTATTCAGCTTTAAGAGTCGCAAGCCGTGCTTTGTATTCTTCCGATGGCTGCCCATCACCGATCCAGCCTTGACCGTTCATGCGCCGATCACAATCTCGGATTTGCGCCGTGTTCTCGTCGATGCGGTTCTGCAAGTATCGCTTGTCCTGCATTTGCGCTTGGCTTGCCGTGTAGCGGGCATTCTCAGCACGACCCGTGAAGTATTTCGCCTTGTCGCTTTCCTCAATGCTCTTACGCATGGCGTTGTCTGCGCGTTCGATGGCTCGCCGGTGCTTTCCTTCGCTGTGATGGCCGACAAGGATCGGCTGGCCAAACGGAATCCCGCTCTTTTCTTCGCGGAGGTCCGCACGTTCAAAGGCGGCATTTGATCGCCGCTCTGCATTCTCTGCGTGCGTTTCCATTCGTTCGGCGCGGGCTTCGGCCTTCTCCACGATTCGCGCTTGCTGTTCGGCAAAGGTCAACCGCTCGCCGGTTTGCCCCTCGTCGATTAATCCGAGCGCCGTCGCCACCTGGACGGCTCGCCAGTCGTTCGGCAAGCTGGCGCGGCTCACCCAACAGCCAGAACGGCCAGAGAACAGGCAGGCGCTTTTGATCGTGCCTTTTTGCTCGTCGGTTAGCGCCATGTAATCGGCTTTTGAGAAATGCAACTCGACTTTGCCGGATTCGAGATTGCGAATAAATGAACCATTCACGAGAGCACCGCCTTTCCTCGCTGCTCATCGGCTAAATCATGCAATTTCAAATCTTCTAAGTCCTGGACGAATAAAAGCCCAAGCTCGCGGGTTTTGATAAAGACGCCTTGCCGGTGTCGCGCATTATCCGGCAGGCAATACAAGCCCCAGAGTTCACTTGATGAAGTATAGGCGGTTTGAGTGTAGCCGAGCCGCTTGGCTGCCTTTTCAGCAAGCGCAATATCGGCCTCGGTCATTTCGATTTGTGTTATCTTCGGTACTGTTTCCATAATAAACCTGTCACGGTTGGAATTGCCGCCTTTCGGCGTAAAGCACGTTTTGCGCTTCGGTCTGCCCGTTGCTGCAACAACGGAGAGAACGAAACTCAAGTAAGAGCGCACCAGAGCCGCACGGCAACCGGACAAGGACAGCATTTGACAGTCTCACGCTTCACGATACGATCCATGTCGGATGTGCCGCTTTCACGGCTGTAAGATATTTCTCGCGTGCATCGGCAAGCGTAGCTTTGGCTTGCTGGCCAGCTTCAGTGAATACGCTCGTATTCATCCATACTTTATGCGCTCGCTCATAATCACGCAGCGTGTTCGCCTCGTCAGCTTCAGCTTGGTTTTTAGGCCGGAAGGTATCGCTTAACATTGTGTTACTTTCTCATTCATCGGTCGGGTTATTCCGCCGATCTGGTTCACCTTGCCGCTAACCTTTCGGCCAACGACAAGGCGTAACAGATCGGTGACTAGCCGACCGGAGAAAATCCAAGCATCTTAAGACAGTCTTTGCGCTCCTGATTGATCCGCTTCGCTCCACTCCATCCAGAGCAGGTGATCGAGAGATACAGCCGCACTCGCTCAGACTCATCATTAGTCAGCAGGTTATAATTTGCGTCGTCCCAAGACTCAGGGACACGACCGATGCAGTCGTAACCGATAATCTGCGCAGCCTCACGCCCCTCGTCATTGACCGCCACGCAGCCACCAGCGACCGCCGCAGCATTACCGAGCCACCGAGCATGAGAGAGGGACATTGCCACTAGTTTGAGGGAATTTTTAGTCGTAGTCATACAATCTGTTACTTTCTTTTCGTCGCACTTTCAAAATGACTGCCCCGCCGTGCGACGGGAGCGCAAGAAAGCGCCGCTTGTGAAGCCGGGGCCAGTCAAATCTTGATGTTGTTTCCGTCGCACTGTGGCCAAATTACCATGCAACCCGCTTGCACTGTTCAACTTTGTGGCCAAACGGCCTTATCTTGGGGTGAAGTGGACTAAATTAGGGGCGAAGTGGACTTTTTCAGGGAGGAACACTATCGAATGTAGTTTATACCGCTTAGCAATTATTTTTCAGCCTCTCTAAACAGGGCAAATCTTCCAAAACATTGAGCAAATACGCGAATTGGCGATATTTAGGCACTTACCAGGGCGACGATTTCTTGACAATCTCACCAGAAAAATACACCGTTCGGTCATGCCGGTTTTCAGTCCGCAAAATGCCGCAGAGTATGCCGCACGGTCACACAAAGCGCGGGAACGCAAGCCCGTCCAAATGCTCAACGATATGCAGGACAGGCTAATGCAAGCTGTCTTGGACGAGGAGACACCACCAAGAGAGGCGGCTCAATGCGCGTGCGCCTGGGACAAGCTTGAAGCGCGTAAAGCTGTGCTCCAGGGAAGACCAGCGAACACCTCGCAAAGCATCCGCTCCGACCCGGTGAAGAAGTCCAAGCAACCCCAGGCAGCGCCGATGGAATACATCGAACCGGAGCCGATGCGTGTTGGTCCTGCCGTCCATCCGACAGACACGCAACCAGACAGACGCCAGGGGGAGGAGTAAAACTAGACATTAAGTCTAGCGCTTACGCGTTAAATCCTCAATGTTTTCAGGGTCACGATTGTCGTTGTGCTAGTTTTTGTGCTAGTTACTCCACTAATTCAGCTTACGGACGCAAGCTCTAAGTCGTCCACATGCTCACGTCCGATAGGCCACTAGGTCAACCCTGCTCACTGGACTTGTGCTATGGGTCCAGGTGGGTGACAAGGGAAAAGTAAGGGATCTGTTAAATCCTGGACCGTCTCCACCCCCTGCCAGTGGCACCCCTTTTTTCGGGGTGGGGTAGCGATTACGTTAAGGAGGTATTCAGAGAGAGGCTACTTTTTGGGAGAAACGGTCATCAAGGAGTTCCTGCATTTTCTCATTGGCCCTTTCGAGTGTTGTGCAGGACCAACCGTAGATGCCCCATTCCTCTGACACGGGATACGCCTCGTAGTGCTCTCTAATGCCCAGCTTTGATGATGGGTTGGACTTTTGGCGAACGATAATGACTTCGTAGGAGGAATGTGAGTCCTTGGTCTTTCTGAACACTGCGACGTTGTTTTGGCGTGACACCATCACAAAATCGTATTTATCGTGACGGAAGGAGGTTTTAAGAGGTTTGATCATTGGATTTTTGGGGGATTACCGTTGTCCGGGGCGGTGAAAGCCAGCTTCGGGCTGAAACTGGACGCTTGCCGGAACAACGGCAAAAGGATTGACGGACGAGTGAGCTTTCACGTTCACGGTTTGATTATTGAGTTCCCCCCGAAGGGAGTCAAGCGTGTTTTAGACCTTGTATCCTCGAATATCGGATTCAGTGACAGTGGTGATGTTGGATTCCCTGAGCGGGTGGAGTTGGTTGGCTTCCAGTTCGATGTTGGCCAGAACGTCAGCAACGGCATCGAGTTGGAATCCGGTGAATTCAAGTCGATAGGATTCAGCACCGATGACTTGGCCGTGAATCCGTTTAAGTTCCTTTCGACTGGAAACGAATTCATTGAAAGCGACAGCGAACTTGCGTTCTGCCGCCCTGAGAGCGTCGGCCTGGATTTGGCGGATGAAGTTGATTCGATTCCGCCTTCGTTCAGTTGGCGTAAATGCGATGGCTTCGGGGTTATAACCGTTATCGTGCCAAGTTTCCGCAGGAGTGAGTTTCATGGTTTGGGTGGGGTTGAGGTTTGATCACCTGTTGCAGCGATCCAGACAGCGTGAAGAAGGCTATCGAACTTAGGCATCTTGGCCTCTGGGTCGCATAGAAACTCAAGTTCACGGATGATTCGCAACCATGCTTGGCGGGTTTCATTTGAGTCGTTTGATATTTTTCGGGCTTGAGCAAGCACCTGCTCTACTCTGTCTTTACGGTCGAGTGGTTTTTTCATTTGGTAAGAGTTCCGGTTGTTTAGGGACGAAAGCGGTGATTTCGATGGTTGCTTTGGATTTACGGGAGTAGGAGGCGTTCATCCAGCCTTGGGCAGTTTTGACTTTGGCGATGAAGTCCCTGAATTCCTGGGACTGATCGTAGCCGGTGAAGGTCAGGGTCATGGGTTACAGGAAGATTGATTTTCTAAGGCTGCGTATCCATTCCACTTGGAGGTCGTCATTCGGGACCGTCCATGAAACGGCAGGCGATTGGAACATTCCTCGTTTGTAAACCTGAAAGACGTGGAACGTGATACCACCTATGATTCGCACGTCTCCGGGTTTCCTTCCTCGTTCGTGGCTTTGGAAGATCGCACCAAATCCTCCAATCCAATGATACTCCCTGCCATCGACGGTAAACTTCAATTTGTTGGCTTGGATATAGTTCGAGATGAAGGGCGTGGTTTTCAAATGGACAGTTTCGATTTCACTCATACATTTTGGTTTGGTTTTGGGGCGGTTCAGTTCCTTTGCTTGTCATAATCGCTCATGGCCCGCTCGCAGTAGTCTCGTATGTATTGGAGGATTTCTTTTTTAGACCTGGCTTTCTGCTTCATGGCGAGCACGGCAAGGAAAGCGGTCGCTTCGAGGAAGTAGCCGAAATCCATCCAGGGGTTTTCGATGGCCTTGATTCGGCATTCGCAAGGTTGCTTAGTCGTATCGAGTTCTGCTTCGAGTTTTATAATTTGCGGCGGTCTATTCATGCGGTCATAGGGATTCATAGGTTTGGTTTTGGGGCGGGGGGTTTCAAGTTCATTGACTGGCGGAAACTGTTCTGAAATTTTGAGAGTATTCGTCAGCGCCGGTGGCGGCGGTGGCGGAACCTACTACGTAGGGTTTCCGCCACCCGCCACACGCAATATTGGCGCTAAGTGTCGGAAAATAGGTTTCCGCCAGTTTCCGCCAGTTGGGTTGATTGGGTTTCATTTCCCGTCTTTTTCCAGTCGTTCGTTTCCCTCGCGGGTGAGGTATTGGGTTGCGCGCGCGCCCTCGTCGACGGTTGCGATCCAGGATTTGCTGCGCAGAAATGGCAACTGGTCCCGGACTGTGGAGCGAGGCATGGCTAATTTGAGCGCCAAACGGGAGACAGTGATGCCGTTTTCGGGGGTTGTGTCCCGAAATCCAGCCAGAATGTCGATAGGATCGATGGAAGGAGGTCGCCCGCCCTTTTTCGGCTGCTTCATATCGGCGGCGTCGAGGCTGTTGTCCTGATGGAATAGGGGGAATTGCCAAGTGATGACGAAAGGTTCAACAGGCGGCAGTTCCCGGTGAACCACATCGACGGAGAAGCTGCCTTCCTCTTTGTGTTTTCGGATGATGATGGCCGCGTCCACGTCGCCGCCCTTGGCGCTGCTGCCGCGAATGGCGTCCAGGGGGTCTTTGTCGGATTGCGAGCCTTTGGAGAAGTGATCGTCGAAGATGAGGGAACACTTACCTTCGGTCGTGATGCGATCCAGTTCGTTCAGGAATTGGGTTTGCTCACCGGCTGAGTTTTCGTCCCGGCCTTGGGTGTTTAGCTTGTAAATCGGGTCCACAACGACGACGGTGCATCGTCGTTTCAGGGCCATTTTGATGATTTTGTCCACAATCTGGCTCGGTTTCATGGCTGAAATCCTGCCGCGCAGTGAAATGTGAAAGAATTGCTGGTAATCGAACTTCAATCCCTTGGCGGCGGCGATAGTCTGGATGCGCTTCTCGAATGTTTTCTCCTTCAACTCGAAATTCACGTAAAGAACACGCTCCTTCCGGCACTTCCGACCGATGAACATAGCCCCGCAGGACAAGGATAGCGCCGCGTCCATCGTGATCCAAGTCTTGTAGGTCTTGGACGAGCCGCCAATCACGAGCTTGGCCATCTCGCAGAGCAATCCTTCGATGAGTTGGATTGGATCAGGGATGATCTTGGTCATCGTATCGCAGGCGTCCTGAATGAGCAGTTCCCAATCGCCGCCCATCCTGGCCCCTTCGATGATCTGGCGCTTTACCTCGCCTGAACCTGAGATTCGTTGCAGGTCGTTGAAGTCGGTCGGCTTCTCGCCAAGGGATTCGTCGGCGAATTCCGGGTAAATGACCGTGGCGGAAACTGGTTTCGCCGCCAGCCGCGCTTTCGTCAGGCCGGGATTTCCGTCCGTAAACTGGTCATTGTCGGCGGCGATGATAAGGGTCCGGTCGGGATGAAGCTTTCGGATGGCCGCGGCGACGGCGGGCATGTTCCCGGCGTTCATGGCGCACACCGTTGCCCATCCAGTCGCCTGATGGACGCTCGCGCCAGTCGCGTAGCCCTCCGCGATGCACAGCGGCCCGTCCGCAGTGTCCGCGAGGGTGAACCAGCAGCCTTGGACGCGCCCCCCGAACATGAACCGCTTGGCTCCATCGTCGGCGATGAATTGGGCGCTGTGGATCGTGCCTTTCTCGTCGGCGAGTGGCAGGGCCAGCCAGTCCGGGGTAAGTGTTTGGTTGGACAGAACCACCTTGCCGTGAGCCATGACCTGCTTCTTCTTCAGGTATGGGTGACTGGCCACAGTCGGCAGCATGAACAGGGCTTTGCACTTCTCCCGCGCTTCCAGCTTAAGTCGTTCTTCTTCCTCTTTGCGGGCTTGTTCAGCGTCCTTCCATGCCTTCGATACTTCCCTCCATTGGTCCGGCGTCAGGGAGTTCTTATCGGCGCTGCAAAACTTCTCCTTCAGGCCGCGCTTCCAGCAGCCCCACGCCCCCATGACGGCATACGGATGATTGTAGAGCACACACCAGCCGTTTTCCTGATGGTCCCCGGACGGTGTGAACCGTTCCATTTTTCCGGTGACTTTAATCGGCTGCTTTGATGATGGCATCCCGGCAGCGGACATGGCGGCGGCGAGTGCCGATAATGGGTCGTTCATGGTTCCTTCATTGCGTCTTCCATTACTCGCCAGAAAATCTTTTTCAGGCGTTTGATCGGAACTGATTTGAGACGCTTCATCAATTCCAACCTGAGTGAGTCTTCGATTTGCTGCCGTTCAACGTGGCAGTCGGCGCAGAGAGCGTGGAGAAGTTCGTCGGGATATTCCCAAAGCCGCCACTCCTTCACGTAAATGGAATGGTGGACATGGAGATTCTTTGTCGTGCTTCCGCAGGATGCTTCAGAGCATTTCCAGTTGGCCGCTTGCAGGATTTCGAGGCGGCGCTTTTGCCAGAGCGGGTGTTGGAGAGCGTCAGCGTAGCTCGTAAAAAACCCCTAACAGCCAAGTCGCACCGCCACCGCCGCTGAAGGGGAAAATTGCAGACGCGGGCGCGTCGGAAAACCCCAAACGTTGGCAGTGCGACTTGATCGTCATGGTGAACATATCACAATTTTAAATTTCAGCGTGCCGCCTGGTAAAACTCAACTCACCCAGGCCGACAAAAAGAAATTACCGCAGAAGAAGCGCGGAGTGGAAGAAAAAAATGAAACTATTTCCATTGCTCAGACGGTGGAAGCACGGAACAGGCACGGTGAGCGGTTAATACGGCAATGCAAATTGCTTTCATAGGTGAATCCGATACACCCTCGCCAAGTAAATCCTCGCCACGTTCCGGCGCTTTATGGATTTGGCAGCGATAGCCAGCATCACAGGTGTGAAGCGTCCAACACCATCGCGCCAGCAATTCAAAAGATTCCTGAATATGGCGCGACCAATTACCGGGAGGCTCTGGGCCAAGTCCAAGATAAACGCCTTTGCCGTACCAATGAATCAATTTATCCCCTTGCGGATTGATCCATATTTTATCGACGTGGCCGAATATCTCTCGTGCAATATCACGATTAAGGTTGGCGCAACTCGGCTGTTTTTTAATCATAATGATTTTACCAGCCTCCGCTTGCGCTTTTGTTCGGCAATCCATGAAGTTCGAACGCCACTGACGGGCAAGTGCAGGTTTGACTTGGCTGGATACAGGCGACGTGCGCTCGCCGTCTGATGCCGCCGTCGTAATAGTGTTGACCTAAAGTGATCCTGTGTTTGCAAATCACGCATTCGTGCATTGATTGGCAGGTTCGGATCGGAAGGTCCGTCCATTCGCGGGGCTTAATGTAGCTCATAGAACTTTTTTCAAGTTGGTTTGGTGAACAATGTCCGTCCTGCCGTCATTCCAGAAAACTAACCACTGGCCTTTTGAGTTCCGAATGAACGCTTTGCCTTGTCGATTCCCGAAGTCCTCTTGCACCGTGCACCCTTCGCAGATCGACGGATCGCATTCGATGCAAAGCAGGCTTTCGCTTTCCTTTAACTGCTGGTCGCATTTTACGCAGGTTCTCATATCCAAAAAAATAACCAACGTGGAAGTCTCAGGATGCGTCGAGAGCGCAACGTATTGCCTTTTGAGTCCAGTCCGGGCCAGTAAACAATCCCCGGCACGTAATGGCGTCGTGGGTGCTCAAATGTGAATTGGTGATGACCAATTTGAAGAACATAATCACAGTCGCGCTTAGAGAACATTTTCATCCCCTCATCCTCCCTCCCGCGCCTTGGGGTCGGTGTCCCAAAAGATAGCCACGCCCGTAAACGGCAATCCGTGTTCAAGCGCAAACCATTCCAGCATGTCTTTTGGGGTATTGAATCCGTCCGCTCTCGCAAATTCCCATTCTTCATCAAGTGACAGCATTTTGGTTCCAAGTGTGATTCCATTCATATGGATTTTAATGGGCAGCACTTTCGATATGACCGATTCCCGAAGGATGCGCTGCTTGCTTCGGTAAGGCAATCCAGTCCATGTGCGAAGGCTGATCTCATCAGACGGCTTGGGCATTCGTTTAGGTGTTGGTCGCACTGTTTGCAGTTTTGCTCCACAGGCTACCAAATCCGCAAACTGAGGTTTAAACATTCGGACAAATTTCATTTTCGTTCCGTTCCGCTACTTCCGCCGCTTGGTGATGGAGCGCCAACGTCCGCGTGCCAGCCCGAACAACTTTCGCAACGCCACACATACCGAATCGGACACCTGGGCGCGTTGTCTTCCATGAACTTGCGCAACGCCTTCTCGCTCCCGAAGCTCGGCAGGTTTGCCTTCACGCATTGCGGCGGTGCGTCTCGGAAGCGCGGGGGATCGACAGTACTCACTTCTTCGCCTTTCTTGTTTTGGGTTTCTTGGGAATTGATTGCGACAAATAAAATGAAATCACTCTGCACGGCGGATACTTGCATTGAATCCCGTATTCGCCTCTCTTTGGCCAACTTCCTTTCCGCTTGCAGCACGGGCAGTATTGAGCGGTCATTTCGCAAGTTCCTTGTTTGCTGCTTCGAGCAGTTTTTCGGACGCCCAAAATCCAAGCTTAATTCCCTTCTTATCGGTGAGCGATTTGATGATTTTATGGACGGGTTTGGAGATGTTTACGACATACTTTTTGTCTTTCATTGCGCGAAACTACACGGGGCTGAAAAATAAATCAATAAAAAAATCAAAATAGTTCTTGCGGGTGGAAGGCCATTCATGGTAAATCTTCACCCGCAATGCAAAAAGCACAACGAAACCGCCGCCCCAAACCGCGAATGCTCGCGCCGTGCGAGTCGAACAAGAAGCTAAAATTGTTCGAGCAACTGAAGCCTTGGGAGGATGAAATTGCTTACGCGGCGACCGATGGAATCACTGTAGAGATACGCGATAAGCGAGGCGATGCCGTTTTGTTTTGGAGAACTGATTTCAGGAAAATAATCCGCTGGTGGACCAAAAAGCAGAAGGTGCGAAAGTGAGCAGCCCAACCCAGAGAAGCTTGGAAAAGATGCGCGATGAAGGCTGGTTGACAGCCGTGGTCGAACGATGGAACCCGTTTGCGAAAATTCGTAATGACCTGTTCGGGTTCATCGACGTGCTGTGTGTCAAAGGGAACGAAATCGTGGCCATTCAGACAACAAGCGGAACGAATGTCAGTGCTCGCATTGCGAAGATCAGGAGCATGGAAAATTCGATACGATGGCTTGCCCCATCTCGCCGAATCATTATTCACGGATGGGCAAAACGTGGCCCACGGGGCAAAGCCAAACGATGGTGCTGTCGCCAAGTGGAAGTCTTGAAGGATCGGGAGATTGAACTGGGCCAGGATGAAACGCCGATACCATTACAAACTTTATGATTTCTCCGTTCGTGAGTGGACAATTTAACCCAAGGCCGAAAAGCACCATTCTGCTTATTATTACTTGGCGCGAACCTGCTCGTCGCTGTGCGGCAAACGAACGGAGGATTTGATTTTATGAAAGGCAAAGTCCGAATCCAAATGATTAAGCTTGAAGCGGAGATTGATAGCGAGAATCCTGAAGTCGAGCGGGAATGTCAGCGCATAATCGACAATGCTTCTGAGCGGATCGAACACGTAGTTGCCGAAGCAGTCTGCAAAGAACTCCGAAATTTAATTCCAGGTATCACTGCCGAATGCACCGGCACTTGGATGGAAGGCGAAGATGAGGCTTGAACTGGACGTTAGTTTGACTGAGATTGAGGCCATGAAAAAGAGTTTCCATAACTGGCTATGTCAGTTTTTGGATTGCAGTAAACATAAACGAAAGGTTGCCTTCGGTTGGTCCGTGGGCCAACCGCAATTAAAAAAGAAAAGGATAGCTATGCCATTAGAAGTCACGATGACGAATGAGGAACAAATCACGGTGCGATTATCTCCAAAGACGCAAGCAGGCAAACCGACGAAGCTGGACGGCGCTCCCAAGTGGAGCATCGTCAGCGGCCCCGCGAAGGTGGTTCCTGCCGACGACGGGCTTTCGGCAACCATCGTGAGCGATGATAATGATTTGAGCGATACCGTCGTCCTGGTGGACGCGGATGCCGATCTCGGCGAGGGCGTTGAAGATGTTCAAGATACCGTGCTCGCGCATACGACCCACGCGAACGCATCTAATCTCGGACTGAGCGCCGATGCCCCAGTCCTCAAGCCCTGAACAATTCCCGAAGTCCTATCAACCATACCTCAGCATTATGCGGGTGGGCATGTCTTAGCTGAAATTGGATGGATATGAAATCGTTTATTGGCACAGCGAGAGTAGTAGGTAATGCTCGGCGCGATCCACCATCGCAGCCGTTATGCCCGATTGGTGTAAGGCGCACGTCTGGGGAATGCTCCAGAAAGTTCCGGTTCAATTCCGGGGTAGGGCATCAATTTTAGCTCCCAAATGCACACCGCCAGTCGGAAGGGTTCGGCTGGCGGGTTTTTTATCCTATGACCGGACTACAAAGAATCTGCAAGCTCTACGGACGTATGAAGTGCGGCGATACCATAGTGGTTTGGGACTACGCTAAAGATGTGGCGGTAACGGAGCGCACCATGAAGCGTAACAAGAAACGCTTTGCTGCCAGCGAAAAAGCGAGATGGGCTAAGGTCCGCCAACCTGAAGCCTAGTCGGCACGTAGTTGGTAGGATAATTTCTCTGGATTTCCACCGTCGCCCCCCATCCGTTGTAATGGATCACCCATGAGGCCGGATCATCCTTGGACTCGTGGACGATTTTCGGAAGGTTCGTGCACCCGCACAGGGCCACGAGTGAAAGAAGGATCAACAAACGACAAATTTTCATTGGTATTTATGTTTCAAATAGGCATAATTTCGTAGCGAGCGCCCGTTTCAGCGGAGCACCCGCCACTGAACATAATGTTGAAAGACCAACACCATGCCTGCCATACCGATACCACCCGGAACTAGATTCACAAGACTAATTATCATTGGGCCAGCCAAGCCCGCTCCAAATTATCAGCACAAATCTAAATGCCGATGCGATTGTGGAAATGAAGTTGAAGTAAAGAACCAAAATTTAAGAAATGGAACAACGAGATCGTGTGGATGTTTGAAAAAAGAACATGGCCCTACTAATTTTAGACACGGTTACTGCGTGGGCGATAAAGCTTCCGGCACATACAATTCATGGAGCGGCATGAAAGACCGATGCCTCAATCCAAAATGTAAGAAATTTCCTTCCTACGGAGGTAGGGGAATTAAGCTCTGCAAAAGATGGATGACGTTCATATCATTTTTAGAGGACATGGGTGATCGGCCAGAAGGAATGAGCATTGAAAGGATTAACAATAATGGAAATTATGAGCCTGGAAACTGCAAGTGGGCCACGCCGATTGAGCAAGCCAGCAATCGAAGAAAAAACAGGTTATTAACCACTAATGGCGTGACCATGACGCTATCACAATGGTCTAGAAAGTTGAATGTTTCTGAAGCTTGTATTCGAGGCAGAATTAAACGCGGATGGTCAATGGATGCCGCATTATTGCCATGATACCCTGTTGCTTCCAATAAGAGATCGAAGCGTGTAGAAGCGTGATCCGGTCGGATAAATAGGAAAAAAAAGACCTTGGGTCATAGAGATTCTTGCAGGATGAAAATTAGTTTCAATGGGAAATCCACGCCACGCGAAATTCAGATTGGTTGTGGAAAACGGCAATACGAACTCGTTGGATTTGGAGGGGAATGACACGTCGAAAATCCGACTCGTATTCAGGTTCGTGTTTTCCGGGTCAGTCCACCATTGGTTTCCCATTCCATTGCCAAAGATGTATTTGAACAGAACAGTGTTCGGAAAGTTCGTGATGTTCGCTTGGCTAATGTCCTGCACGCTGACATTAGGCGGAACTGTATCAGGCAGAACGGACGTTACGGCTGCTGCTGTTTTGACTACTGATGTTTCAAGGACTCGATAAAGCCTGCTCGAATGGCTCGTGGTATCGCATTGCGTTACGGGCTTTCCAGTCCCAACAATCTTCAATGAGCCAAGCCACGTTTGGCCCGCATTATCTGTGGCCTGACATTCGTAAAGTTTGTTCGTCTCGGTTGGGAACGTAACGCAGGTGGTTCCATTGGTGCGCGTGATCGTCAATCGCAAATTGGGATTGTTAGTCCATGTGGGCGGCGTAGGCATTACCGCGCTGGTTTTCAGACTTGGAGGCGGCGGGGGCAATGGCGGACTTATCGGCACGATGGCCGATGGTGGCGGCGGAACGGGATTGTTTGCGATCACTTGAAGGGCTGTGAAATTGGTTGAACGCATAATTAGACGGTAAGCGTTCCATGACGTGTTTGTCAGTGTATCCTGAGGGCATAGTTCGCCCAAATAAACTATTTCACCCGTGTGCGTCACCGCATAGTAGAAATACTCCCGGCACTTGAGTTCAAAGACATTGGTGATGAGATGGGTATGATGCGATTTTGGAATTTCGTTTGTGGTAGATGGATTCACGCGCACGATTATAACTGGAGCCGGAGGCATCGGCGGCATCGGCGGCTGTTGCGCTTTAATCGTGCCAATGGTGAACAGCAGGATCAGTAGTGACAGGAATTTTGGATTCGGCATATAATCGTTTCAGCGTTTCGAGGGCTTCGCTTTTGTTGGCGGCATCTTCAATCGTGCAATGGAATAACCGAAGCGGCCCCCGATGCACAAGTCCGAAGTAGCGCCCCGGCTTTCGGTGATCCCCTTCATAGATGGTGTATTCCAGTTTGACATGGCTGATTTTCGGCATATCTAACCGCGCCCGCTTGGCACACGCTGGCGGGCGCGGCCCCATCGTGCGAAATTCCAGTAACACGCGATGGGAAAATCATTTTGCGTCCCTCAAGGCTTCTTCTCTGGTTTGCCACCATTTGCCATTAGGATCGCCGAGTTCACGGTCGAATACCCAATTTCCGAATCCGGTCTCGCTTCCAGCTAAAATAGCCGATGGGATTTCAACGATCACCGCAATCGGAAGAAATATCAGTTTCCAATTCATGTAAAATCATCGCACAAATGGCGGCGCAGTGCCTTCTTTTTTGATTTTGTAATCCGCCCATTTGGTCGAAAAGAATGACATGGCGTTGGTTGCAGCCAGCGCGGCACACGAAATTCCCAGAATAGTCCAGTCGCCCCATTTATACTCCATCAACTTCGCCGCGCCTACGTCGTGCATCTCCTTGCTCACTTCAATGAGCACGGGACTCAGCACGTAGAGGATGGAAAAGAGGATAATGGATGTTCTCACGGCTGTTTCAACGCCTTCGTGGCTGCGTCTTTCTGTCCCGCAATGATGGCATTTGTCTTCACGCCTTCATACCAGCTTTTACCAGCGAAAAGCACCAAGGAGATCAGCACCGCTATCATAACCTTGCTGATGACCTTCGTGATTTTCCTCTGCGCTTTCATCATGTCCAGGAACGATTCTTCTTCGGCGTCTCCGTTTCCAAAAATAAGCTTATTCACTTTCGCGTGGCTCTCCGCTAGTTGGGTTTGGTTCTCAGTCATTTTGTCCATCCGATCCAGCATCCGGGCGTGCGTTCCATTCTCGCTGCTCAAAATCGACAAGATTTGGTTGAACACCCCATAAACCTGACGCATCTGCTCGGTGGTTTGCATTTGGTCGATTTCAGCACGGAGTTCCCTGATACGCTTTTGTATTTCAGCGTCTCGCCCACGTTCACGATCTTCATCTGGCATTGCATTTTTACCCTTTTCTCCCGAAGTGTTATTTTTTGGGTTCGTCGAGTTTCCGTTGCGCTTCCATGCCTTCAGCATGGGAAGTCTTTTTTGTCGATTCCAGCAGTTGATCCAATCGGCTGTTCATGGAAAGATGGACTTCGGTTATGGCTTTTCCGTTCTTACAGCCGGCCCTCCATGCAAGCAACGCCAATACTGCCGGAGGCGCAGCAGCAATTAAAGCGATGGCGATGGCGTCGGTCATCAGAATGGCGAGAACGTCGCACTAGGCGTCCCAACAGAGTAGGTTTCTGAAAAATATTCCCCCGGTTGCAAGTGCATCACAACATCATTAGACAACCCGCCAAATATTTGCGTGCCGTTCTTTTTGATTGCTGTGCCAGTGACCGCTGTGTTGTCTATATAAAGCTCAATGTTGCAGTTCAGTGGGTTGGTCCAGTTTACGGTGGAGTTAGGGAAAGTTATGGCGGTTGGAGCAACTAAATTCGATGCCAAAGAGTAAACGCCGTTCGATGACACGCCTGCCAGCAATGTTGTGCCGCGATAAACTGCCAGAGGATCATTGGTAGCCGTGGTGTCCACCCGTAGGGCTACTTGAGCACTTGAGTTTGTGATATGGACTTTTCCAAGAGCGGTTGCAACCCCAACGCCCAACGACACAAAGTTTTTCCCGTTTCGAGAAGAATCCAAAAAAGTAGTTCCGTTTTCACTGAACGATAGAGAATCCCAATTACCAGAATTATTCAATTGCGCTTTTTGCGATCCGTCCTGTTGAATTGATAGGTTAAAACCGTCAGAAGTTCCGATAGAAAACTTATGAGCATTGTTACTAAACGTGATTGATGGAGACGAATTGCTAATGACGATATTTCCAAGTCGGTCGATGCTAAAAACCTTGAATAGACTGTTGCTCCACACTGATACGTAGTCACCTGCTTGGCCAGCCAATCCAGTTATTGTTAACGCCGTCTGATTGCTGGTCGAAATTGTGTTGGTCACAGTGTTCAGCACGTTGTTCGTTCCAAGCCCCGCATTGGCCAGAATGTATTTGTTGGTCGTCAGCGTCAGTGCTTGCAGGGCATTGCTGGCCACGTTCAGAGCGTTCGTCGCGGCGGTAAGTTGGGTTTGGAGTGAGTTTGTCGCCGCCTGCAACGCCGCAATGTCGGCGTCGGAATAGACGCCGTTGGTTAGGTTTTTTGCCGCATCGAAGGATGCCAGTTTTGAAGCAGTAACATACATTGGTACAATAGGTCCGATGTTGGTCATTGGACCACCCACTTGCATGTAACCAAGGTTTGTAACCGCACCAGACGATCCATTGGCATAAAATGTCATTCCATTTCCGCCATCGTCTATAATCTGAATCCCAAACGATCCAGCGGATTGAAGCAGTAGTTTTCCGGGGGATAAAATCGCTTCACCTTCTCCCACGTTTACATGGCCGTCCGTGCCATCGACAGTGAATTGATAATTTCCAACCTTAGCTGCGCTAAGTCCTCCTCCAAAAGTTCCACCAAGAAGAATATCCAGCCTTCCTGAATTGGTTTGAGTTCCAACGATCCCCATCGGCGGGCGATTAGTCGTGAACTGGTTCAGCCATACGGTGGGCTGTGGAGCACCCAAGCAATTCACCGCCAGCAACATAAGGGTAAAAATCACTGTTCTCATTTCTTTATAATCGTTGGAGCGACAGGGGCCAAACCTGACAACGCTTTTGCTGTTATGCTGGCGACTCGCTGTTGCTGTTCGTGCTTCTCTTTAAGTAGCGCATGTTCAGTTTTGAAAGCCATTAGCTCAGTCTGAGATTCGATTGCTCTTGCCTTCCAGTCATCGGCAATTTCGCGTGCCACACCCAAGGCAATGCGTGTCTTTTCGAGTTCACCGCGAAGGCCAATGCCAAATAGTTGTCGTAAAAAGTTCATGGCCCCCCTGGTTGTTGCACCCAGACATTCGTGAATCCGCCATCATAAACCCAATGGAATCCCATGTAGTCCCCGTATCCAATTACTAGCGCAGCAGTGCATTGCGTTGGATCGGGTGGGGCGACTGGTGGAGTAGTGGAAAAAGAAAGACACGGAGAGCCACCAGAACTTCCGCCATTCTCCTGAATCAGTTGCAGCAACGCCAATTCAAGCAACTGCTGTTGACCGGGAGCCTGACAGGCCATGCAACCGCCTTCAGCCAACAATGTAGCCACATCGGCGCTCATGGTGTTACCGTCAGCTATCCGGGCCAGCAACGCCAGCCGGATAAGGCTCCACATTCCCGGCGTGACGCAGTTGAAGCAGTTCGCCGCTTCCATCAAGGTTGTAACCGTGACAGCCATTCATTTTAAGGGCTAAATGATCGTTTAGTTCGATATTCCATTGCTCCCGAACTTCGTCGGTTTCCAAACAAAGCGCCGGTAAAATCGACCGAAGGTCCAACATCAACTCCTGAAGTTTTTGATCGTGAGTCTCCGAGAAGATTGTATTTGGTATCCACTCTAGGATTTGGATCGGTTACTGTGTTTACATCGAATCCCAATGCTTGCCATTGAGCGAGTGTTAAGTCTGATCCAGAAGCGCCGTTTGTATATCCAGTGGAAGTGGCTGATGCGGAGCCTAATTGATAGACATTGTTTGAAATTGAATAGGTCACGTCATTGGTCGTAAAATTCTGGAAGACTGCGTTCTGATTTGTCCCCATTATTGCCAGATTGTTACGGAAAGTGAATAACGGGAGCGGCCCTTTTCTGAACATCATGCCGCGATGGCCGCTCGGCGTCGAATCGCTGGTAGCAGAGAAATCCATGGTGCAATTTTCAATCGAAACATTCGCTCCTTTAATCAGCCATCCAGTCCAGTTTCCGACATTATAAAAGTTTGTATGGTGAGCGATGCAGTTGCGAACGATTGTGTTGCTGGTTGTATTAAATTGAAGATCGAGACCTATTCCGGTGAATTTTGTGTTAATACAAATGTTGCTTAGGCTTGCATTAAGTTGCACTCCACCAAGCACACAGTTGGTAATCGTGGCGTTGGTGCAAATGGCAAATGACGCTTGACCACCGAGCAAGCAGCTATCAAAAAACACGTCTCGAAAATTGATTCCGCTGCCGGAGTTGTGCATCAGCATGACGCTCTGGCTGTCGGTTACACCAGAGGTCGATCCAATCGCTCCGCTATTCATAAGGCAAGTGCATCTCAGGTAACGGTGTGTGTTATTGCTTGATGCTGCCAGGGACATGAAGCTTACGAAAGGGCTTTGTGATCCGTAAGGTGAATCCTGCTCAGCTTGGACATCGCTAATCAGCACATTGCTGTTATTCGCATCGGCAACCAATCCAAGAATGTGCTTTGCTCCGTAATATAGATAGCAGTTGGCAACTACAGATGTGCCCCCGAAATTTCCTCCAGTGCCTACCACATAAGCGCCCAATGGATCGTTGTCGGTTGGTCGAGCCATGCAGGTTTTGCCCGCAAAGCAGTCCCTAAAATTCATGTCCGAGCCGTTCAGATTGATGGCTGAAGCTGAACCTTGTGTATCTCTAGCCACGCTGCGGGTATAACTTTTTCCGTCACTAGTTGGAACGGTGTCTCCGAAAGGGTGAATGTAGTTCGTGGACCCATCGGTCCAAAACGATCCGGCAGTAGTAGTTAGATAGTTACTGACAGCAGTAAATGTGGTTCCAGTGGCATGATTCATCCACTTGTCATCTTCCCATGCAACGGTATTCGATTGGCCAAATCCCGCCGCGTTAACGACGGTGATCCTGTACAGATTTGGCAATCCATGTGCGGTAAAAGCAGAATTGGTCAACGTCTGACAAAGAAGGTTCGTCCAATAAACAGAGTTTGTAGCTTTTACATTCAAACCGGAAGTGGCTAAGGTTAGATTTGTCCGACTTAAATCCATAACGGCGGTACTTGTATCAATGACGAGAGTTGGGCCACGCGAATAATTCGACGCAGCAATAAGGCCAGCCGTCTGCGCTTCCTCATTTATCTTTCCAGCACTTAGCCAAGCTTCAGCCGGCATCACTCCGCTATTGGTATCATTTCCACTGGCAGCATTGACATACCATGTGATGGCGTTGGTTGGCGGATCAACAAAATCTGTCGGCAGCGTAGCACCGTCTCCTATGTTTGCTGTTTGATAAAGCGATGGCATTCCGATTCTGCCGCTAAATCGAAAAGATCCAGCGCCGTTATAAGGTCCAACAGTGGCCATGTCCCCGTTGGCTCCGGCATTCGTCCACGCCTGAATCAGAGTTGCGCTACTTTCGTCAATGGATCGGCGATAAACCCGTATGTCATGGTTCTGATTGAATGAATTCAGTTTATGCCACTCCATGGCGAACCAGTACCACTTTCGGGCCTGGATTATGTCGATGGTACCATTAAACGGAGGGCCAACCTGAGAACTGAAAATAACTCCACCCGTAGAGGTCAGGCTCATATTGACGACGTTATTTCCGGTTGTGTTTACGAGTATCATTATTGATCCGCCCCCTCCCGCCGATGGAAAGGAGTCCACCCAATACCATGCGCCGAAATATCCATTGCTCGCGGCAGCAGTCCAGACGTTGCTTACTTGAAAATAAGCGGAGGCATTAGCCGTATTGTCCATGCGCGAACTCCAACCGAGAGATGCGGCAGTGGTATCGTTAGATAGTCTCGGGCCGACTGCGCGGCGGTTCCAAGTGCCGCTGACTACATTGAAAGCCCCTGTGATTGATGCGGTATTGGTCCCGTAACCGCTGAAGGTTTCTCGAACCAAGTTAGTCAGGTTTGGGAAAACGGGACAAACAGAAACCGAATAGAACAAAAAGAAAAACAGGAGTCTCATTGGACTTCAAGCTTAACCCACACATTGGTTTGGCTGGTTCCATTCTGTTTGAAGTAAAGCGCCGTCCATTGATTGCTCAAGGCCGTGTTCGTAACGGTGCAGCCAAACAAAACCCAATTTGTCGGAAAAATGATCAGACGATTGGTGTTCCCGGCAAAGAGATAAACATTGGCGAACTTGGCCACGCCTGCAACCAGATTGGTGGCGTGAGCGAATGTCACATCTCCCGTCAGGTTGGTTTGGCTCTCTCGATTCAGGAAATCCACCACCAGTTTGCCGCCTCCTGTGGATGGGGCTGTAACCGGAATGGCAACTTTGACGTAAAGCACCGGGGATGATGCGGCTGCAATCACCAAAGCCAGAAGTATGCCCAGCAAAATAGATTTAGGTCTCATATTCTTTGAACCCAAGCTGATCCGCCTGCTGGCCATTCCCACATTCCACCGCTGTCATCATCGAAATAGATGTTGGTTACGGCTGTGTTGGATGGGGCAGAAGTGGGATCGCCTGATCCGTTTGAAATTCCGCCTGAGCCTCCTGCGCCCGATTCCTGAAGCTGCTTCAGAAGTACAAGTTCAGCGATTATTTGTTCCCCTGGAGTCAGACAGGCAAAACAACCAGATTCAGCGAGTAATGTCGAAATATCAGCCACGGAAGTATCTCCTGCTACGATCCGAGCCAGATAAGCCAGCCGAATCAGGTTCCAAATGCCGGGGGTTACGCAATTAAAGCAACCCCCGTCATTCAACAATGTGGTTACATCAGACGCGGCCATTTACGCCTCCGATGGCTCTTTGGCCAGCCGGTCAAGGTTGTCGGCGCTCTGGTCCATCATGGACTTCTTTTCGCCTGAATCATCCTTGTCGGCGTCGTTGTACTCCACCTGATATTCGTCTTCGTAAACGCCAGTGATGGTGAGCGAAATCTTGTCGCCAACCTTCATGCCGGGACAAACCGACTTGTCGATAAGCGCACTCTGCTCCGATTCCTCACTGGCATCAGATTGATCCGATGAATCAGCGGTTTCGGTGGATTGAGCTTCGGATGGAGCGGAGTCGTCAGAATAAAAATCGGCCATATGTTTTCGGCTTCCCGCCAACTGACAGGGAGCGGTTTCATGGTGCAAAGAGGCTGGCCACTTCTTCAGCAGCCAGCCCCTTCACGATTGGTTACGGGACGTTTTCCAGAAAGTTCATTTCCAGATTTTGGCATCCGGTCCCGGTCACAACAATGTTGCTTCCGTCCACGGTCCAGACACCCAGAAACGCCGCCACGATGTTCAGTTGCGCCACAAGCGCCGCCAGAGTGGTGGTGCCAGTAACCGCCGCGTGATTGACGGCTGATCCGTCGCACTGAATCGTGTCCGCGTAAATCTCGTAAGTCGAAGCCGCCCCGCTCGCGTGCGTGGCCAGATTCGGCGTTTGAGTGAGCGTGTAGGTCGTCGCGCAAGTGGTGTTGGCGCTGTTGTAGCTCTGGGCAGGATAGCCAGGATCGCTGTTGCAGGGCTGAATCACGTAAACACACTGCGGCTCGCGCTTGTGAAAGATGCCTTCCACGAACTCGGTCATCAGCGGTCGAATGGCCAGCTTGAAGTCAGCCACGAACATGCCTTTGTTGCGCAGGAAGTTCTCGATCACGGAACCGTTCTGGTCCGCGCCAAGGTTATCCATCACGAACTGCCATTTGCCGCCGAAATTACGGCTGCTGAACGGCATCTCCGGGTTAACCGGCGTGGCATCGGCAACCAACGCTTCCATGCCGCGTTTGTGCCAGATGTAGCTGATGGCGAACTGCGCTGCGTCAAAGTCGGTATTGCCAATACGCCGCAAACCTTGTGCGCCGCCTGCGCCGCTCGAAACGACGTTCTTGTAGGGCAACACAACCTGATAACGATAGCGGTTGGCTCCCACGCCCGCGCCCAAGTCCTGCTTGAAGTTGAATCGGAGGCCGGCCCAGTCCGTGCGCACCATGAAGTTTCCAAGCTGGCCGCTGAATCCGTAGCGCCAATACTTGTTGGTCGCGCCCCATTCCTCGAAGCGCCAGTTGCCGATCACGGTCGGGTTATTGCCGCCGCCAACGCCAACCGAACCGCCAAGGCGATCCAAACTCCAACAAGTGGAAATGTCCGTCACTAACTCAATGAACGGCGCAGTCTCTTTGAACGGGTTCTTGCCGCCGTAACCAATACGCATCAATGGCTCAAACCGGCGTTGCAACATCTGAGGCGTCAACAGCCCCAATCCCGTCGAAGTGCCGGTCAGGTTCGGGTTCACCGAACAATCGAAGTATATTTCCTCGTTGCCCAACGGTCCGGTCGAGAAAACGAACGTGAAATCGCTCTGGGTCTTATCTGCCGCCCATGTCTTGCCCGCGTTCAGCAAAGCGCGTTTGCGCATGAACATCGACATGATCGCCGAAGTGGCAGGCTTCAGAATGTCGGAGATAATCTGCCGAAAATGCTCCTTGGCGTGCGTGATGTGCATGTCCTGGTCGTAGCACAACAGCGGAGTTTTCCACGACTGTTCCTCAAGGTAGTAAGTGAGTCGTGTCGCACCCCATCCGATGGTGTGCCGCGTCTTGTCGCATGGCGTTCCCAAACAATTCCCCGATTGCGTCCGGGTCCATTGCTTGGTCGTGTCCGGCCAAACGTCGTTGAAACGGTCTAACGTGTGCTCTACACCTGAGTAACTTTCAAAATTTCCGGTGGACATGTTAAGTATCCAGCCGTCCACGGGGGTGATGTCTTCGAGGATTAGCTTGTCATACACGGGCTGTTGATCCACGAGATTTTGCACGAAGCTGCACCCTGAAACCACTGTGGAAGTTGGACAAGCTCCCATCTTGAAATCGAAACCGTTTTTATAGAGACGGTGAAGTGCCTTTAGCCACGCGGCACCCATTATAACTCCGAACACTGAAAGGATAGCGAACATAGACCGTAAATCTTTCTTCGATGCGGCCAAGGCACAACGGCACAAGGCACAGGTTGTAATTTGGTGAACACCATCGAAGAAACGGTCGAAGAACCGCCCGCATTTAAGCGGCATCATTTTTTAGAGCGGTCGAAGGTCCGCTATCCGCGCATCGAGACAAGCTCGAAGTAACTAAGGGCTAACTTACTGGTTGAGTATTGTCAAATTATTTTATCCACTCAATAAAGGCTGGTATTGCTGCGCGAAGAAACTCCTTCACTTCGGAATCTAGCAATGCGTCCTTCATCCGATTGAAAGTTTCGTGAACAAATCTCAGATTGCCGATTTCGTGCTTCCCGCCTTTGGCTCTGGGAATGATATGATCCAAATGGGCATTTATACCGGGAATCAATTTCAATCCAGTAACGGCGCAAGCGTCTTTTTGAGAATTCCACAAAGCTAAAATGTCGGCAGGAGCGAGATGCGTTTTACATCTTCTATTTCCGGCTCTGGTGATTATGTCAATCCAGTGTTTTAGGCATAATTTAGTAGTTCCGTAATCTGCCTTGTCTTCTTCCTCGAAAAATTTTGGCCTCAGCCGTCTTTGTTCTTTGGCATATAGCCTTCTACCCTGTTTGAATTCAAGTAATTCCTCAGGTGAAAGACCAGCCTTCCACTTTTTGTGGGCTTCTTGCCTGTATGCCAATGGCTTTTTTGCCCATCTTAATTTAGCCTTTTGCCTTTCTTCCTCTATTTTTTCTTGAGTCCAATTGGCTCTCAGATTGGAGGTATATTCATTGGCGCATTTTCGGCAATACCCTTGCTTGGATTGAGTTGGTTCACCGCATTTCGTACACAGACCTTTAGCCATATAATTAAAAAATGCCCCGCCCAAAAGTAGAGCCGCAAGTCGGGGAGACCTGCGCAGTTGAGCGGAGCAAAATTAAGGATTAGTCACATGCGCTCTAAGCATGGTGAGATTCAATCAAATTAACGGCTGGCTGTCAACTAACTTTGTCGAATTAAATATTGGGAATAGTGGCGGGAATCGTGGCGAATTGGTATTCAACGAATCGAAGCAGATCGGGAATATTGGAAAAAACGAGTACCTCTTTATCATTTACGCAAGCCAAGTCATCTGGCCGTGACCATGTTGGCTTAACAATGAATCCGTTTCCAACTTCCCTGATCGAGATCGGCGTGTGCGGGTCCATATCAAATCCCCACAGCCAACTTCAACTCCCCAACAACCAAAGCCAGCCCTTTAGGCGTAAGCGAGTCACTAATCTTCCGTCCTACGAAAGCGCGTTGTTCACCCGCATCATCCTTCCACGAGCAGGTCAGGTTGAAATGTCCGTTCTGGTGACGGAGGGACGTGACGGCGAACAGTTTCCGTTTGGCGAACACTTCACCGATGATGGACAGTTCCATCATTAGATCGGCCATGGTGACTACGGGTTCAGGTGGATTCACTGGCGGCGCAGCGGGATAATTAGGAACGTCCGCTAACGGCGTTGCAGGTAGTGGCGTTTCGACAAGCGTAGGAGTCAACGGCGTTTCAACGAGGGTGGGTTTCTTTTTTTCAAACATAAATTTCAACATCGGGTTTCAAAAACTGCCGAAATACTCATTTGCTCTGGCAATTGGAACACGACAACATATTTTCCCATTGGGTTAGACTTTATTTCCATAAGCTTGGCCTCTTTTGGGACTCCTTTTATGCAACGCAACATGTTTCCATCCTCTTTGAACAAGGATTCAAAAAATTCGTCATCCAATTCAACTTTCAAAATAGTTCCCATATCAAGTACAGCAAACGCACGGAATCCAAAGCCCCGTCTTGGTGTTCTTTCCAATAGTCCCTCTGCCGTGACATTTTTTACAACTAGCATCTGGTTTGCATCGCAGCCTGATAATGTTCGGGTCTTTTTGTCCTTCCATGGCCTGATCGAATCCATGGCGTCGATCCTCAACTTGTTCGAGGCGCACGATTCTGGCATCGGCGTTTTCGAGGCGCTTGCGCAACGCGGAATGTTGGAACATGACGATTAGTAATCCCACGCCGAAACAGGTTAGCGATAAACAAAATAAGAGCATCAATGCAACTTTGGTTTGGAGCGTTTTCGCTTCGCCAGTTTGCAATCCCGAACCGATGCCGCCACGGCCAGTTGCCATGGGAACACTTTCATTTTCTTTGCGGATTGTTTCAGGATTCTCGCATTCTGCGCATCCATGGAATTGGCAATTAGCTGATAAGTGTAAGGCGTTTCACCGCGTAAGATTTGGAATTGGAAATCGAATCCTTTGGTTTTGCATCCCTTTGGCTTTCGCATGTCAGCCCATTCCTTCTGATTCACGATAATCACAGCTTTTGTATGGGGAAGTATGAATTCTTGTATTCTTCCCCAGAGCGGCGAAGGCCAGAGCGGTGCAGTTTTTTTCATATTCCAGACTGATTAGTAAAACTTGGGCTTGGCCAATCTATCCAGCGCCGATACCGCGCCTTCCATGGTATCGGCTGGAATCGTGGAAACTTTCTCGCCGCCTTTGCCGTCCCCGGCTCCTGGTTCGGACTTCTGGAATCCGGCCAGTTGTTTTTCCAGTTCAGCAATGCGGGCATCTCTTACCTTCAAATCACGCACCAATCGAGGAAACGCCGCCGCCTTGTTCCTGATCGCAGCCGCACGGCCAAGCACCGCTTCCCGTTGCTCTTTGGTCAGACTCGGATCGCGGGCGTTCTCGGTCGCCGCCTTATCGAACTGAGCCATCGCTTTAGTGAGCAGTTCATCCCCTTCTTTGTCGATGGGATTGCCGTCTTTGTCGGCACCCTTGGGCAACACGTAAGGCTTCCACTGTTCCGGCACACTTTCGGGCTTGGTTGCCGTCTGCCAGTGAGTTTCGATTTCTTTGGCAACTTTGGATGAAGTCTCGTTCCACTGCTTTTCCCGTTCGGCCCCGGACTTCTTGAATTCTTCGATGGCAGTGTCAGCCGCGATCTTGGATTTCTCCACTTCCAGCATGTGGGGCGTGATTAAAGCGGCGCGAGGTCCGAACATATCATGGAGCTTTTGCGCAGCCGCTTCCGGGTTCTGAATGTATTCAACCATCAAGGCATCGAACTGCGCAGCCGTTGCAGGAACAGAATTGCCTTCCTCATTCGTGAAGTTCAGCCGTTGAATCATCTTTCGGCCACGGTCCCAGGCATCGTGGAATGGCTTCTGATACTTCTCCGCGTATTCCGGCGACTTCTCGTAATTGACGTAGCGAAACTCATCTTCCAGCTTGGCCTTTTCCTTGCGCAACGCTTCGACTTGTTCGGTGAGCGTTTTGACTTCTGGATTCTCGGCGGGCTTGGCTGTTTTTAACTTTTCCACTTCAGCCTTGAACATGTCGCGTTCCTGCTCGGTCTTTTGCAGCTTCTCTCGGAGAAAATCAGCGGGCTTCTTCGGCTTGGTTGGATCGGCGGCAGGCTTGGCCGGATCAAGCGTTTCGTCTTTGGTCTGTTCCTTGGGTGGTTCAACCTTGGCTTCGGGCTTTGGTTCCCCTTTGGCTGGCGTCGGCGGTGGTTCGGTTTTCTTCTGGGCTGGATGCGGCGGAATCTTCCCCGGTTCACTGGTTGGCTCTTTGGCCATCTTTTCCAAGCTTCCAAAGGCGCTTTCGAGGTTCTTGCCGGTGCCGAATTGGGACGAGGTGCGTCCACCCATGGCAGCGGCATCAGAGATGGCCTCGGCGGCGGACGGAGCGGAGACAACAGGAGCTTCAGCGGGCATAGAATTGTTCTTTGATTTGGGTCAGGATGATCGGCACACTCTTAACCACGTTTTCGTAGTTGCTGCACATCATTTTCTTTTGCATCGTGCCTTCTTTTACGGCGCACATAACTTCCAAAGTCCAGCCATCTTCTACCTGCAAAATCTTCATTCGTATTTCAGGCGGAACCTTGGTTGTTCCGTTCGTGGCTGAAGGTGGTTGGACAGGTTCAGTCATACGTTCTTCAGATTAGTGCGATCCTCTGGCGGTTTCGTTACCGTGGCTCCATCACCCAACGTCAGCAGCGTTTTAACAAACCGATGTGCCCCGGCGATCTGGTTCCAGTTAGCGGCAGCGGATTGAATGTCCACGGCGGGCGCGGCAGTGAGACGTTCCAGCAAGTCCAGCAGAGACATATCGACGGCGTGCTTGAAGCCGCCATTGACGACGAGAGCGCGATGAATTTCCGCCTGAGTGGGTTGCGATAGGAATCTGGATTTTGGTGACAGCATCAGTCAGTGAGGAACTGTCTCCACATATTCCCCCCTGTGTCCAGCAATTATTTTGTCCCAAATTTCCTTTGGACCAACGCACCCTTCTTGCATGGCTTTTTCAATTTGCATGATCAGACCCAAAACCATGTCGGCACATTCCCTTGGTTCCTGTCTGAAATTGTGAAACCAAACACATCGGAACACCTTTAGAATGTCGTGCATATTCGACTGTAAAAGGCGCTCTATTTCATCAATATCCTTGAAGTGAAATCGGAATTGGGTTGATCCCCATCCAATGTCTTTACTCATTCTTTTCCTGCTGGTTCAGGTTCAGGCTTGGCATCCTGCCGCGCAATCTCAGCCGCCGTCTGTGCTGCCTTGGAAGCAATGTCCGCCTGCACTTCTGCTGCTTGTTTGGCCATTTCCATCCGATGCTTTTCGGCATCCTGTTTCAACTTCTGATCGAAGGCAACCTGCTTCTGGCCGACTTTCATCCCGTGGCTCTGTCGGGCTGTTTGGCGCTTGGCTTCAGCCGTGGCGTGAATTTCCTGAATTTTTGCCTGTGACGCTTGCGCTTCTGCGTTAGCCTCAGGACTTCCGCCCTGTTGCTGTGCCTGCCGTTGTTCCTGCAACCGTTGTGAGTAGCCTTTGACTTCGTTTAATAATTTTCCAAGCACGTCCCGCATCTGCTTGACTTGCATTTTAGCCTCTGGGTCTTCGGCTAACTTCTGCAAGTGCTGCGAAATTCCGTTCTGTCCGATTGGCTCCCCGTTCAGCCCTTCCCCGGCGATGGCCAGCAAGCCAAAAATCTGGTCTTGCGTGGCCATGTTGCCTTGAATTTGCGCGATTTTTCCGACTTCCACCTGCATCGAATTGAGCAACGCACCCGCATATTCGTTGTGCGCCACACCCTGCTTGAACACCATCGGCAATCCAGCCAGGAGCGTTGAAGCGGAGCGTTGCGCGTCTTCCGTGGCGGCGCTTGGCGTGGCCTGTTCAGGCACGAGATCGTTCGCCCTGCCCGGATCATCTGTAATCGCAAGGGTTACATCTCGCAGAATCTTACGTTGCGCGGCAGGGTCGTAGAGATTGCGATACTGCATCAACTGTTGGGCGATGGCGAGTTCGAGGGTTTTGTTGCCTGCGCCCAAGACCTGTTCGGGTTCGATCTCCCACGCTTCGGGGACCAGAACCTTTTCTGGGATACCCGCCTTGAGACATTCGTTTCGGAATTCACGAACATCGGGGTCACGTGAGTTGGGTTTGAGGAAGCGCCGGAAAATTTCTTCATACTCGAATGTCTGGTAGCGATACGCCTGAAGTAGCCCGGAGGAAATCAACGCTGTGGTGGTATTGATCTCGGCCATGACTTGAAACTTGGTCTTCTCCACGTTTCCAGGGTCGGAGAAATTCTGATTCTGCCGGAATGACGATGAGTTCTCTTGAATGATTTCGGAGTTTTGCAGGATGCCAGTCTCGGCAAGCGCCTGATTCGGGTTCCACCTTTCCCCTTGTGGGATGAACTTCACCGTCTCGTCAATGATGCCGCGTGAAATCATTTCGATCTTCAAGGCGCGTTCCGCTTCGTCCATGGACTGGACGCGCATGTAACACATCAGTGTCTCGAACACGGCTTCGTTGAACTTGCAGCGCAAGCGGTTCTGCAAATGGCACACGGCATAGAGCAGCCAGCCAAGTGAGCGCACCGAATGGTATCGGAACGGAGCAACAGCCGAGAGATCGGCGAATTGGAAATTGATTAGCTCAGACAATTTAGAGGCATACTTTTGTTCTTTGGGATTGAACAGGAAATTGCCTTTGCTCTTTTTGCTTTTAAGAAACTCGTCCAACCGGACTGCGCCGCCGATGCCAGGAGTTCCGAAAGCGTCAATGACCATGCGCCGGTTCCAGCCTTCTTCTTTTCCTTCATCATTCCAGAAATAAAAGTCGTACGTATCCACGGTCGGGACCGCATCGGAAGCGTAGAGTCCTCCATCGCCCTTGATTCGTTCCTCTTGTTTTTCAGGGGACCATATTTCCGGCCATTGACTACCCATCAGGGTTTGGGATTCTTGATCCACCCATTCGATGCACTTCTCCACTAATGGCACGTTCCAGCCTGGATGGACATGCGGCCCACGAATCATCCTCATCAACTGCGGAGCCGTGTAACGTCGATAGATGGCAAAGAACGGAAGGTTCTTCATGGTTAGAAGCGTGTTGGCCGGAATAAACACGTCTTCCACGCCCAGAGCGTCCGAACACCAAACATCCTCATTATCCCATGCGGCGGGTCCGATTCCGTGCAGGACGTTTAGCGCGAACTTGCTTCGGAAGGTCTCGAAGTAAACCGGGGACCGTTTCATAATCCGATTTACCTTAATGCTGGCGCTTTGCGAGTAATCCTGCCGCCGATGGCGGGGGCCATAATCGGTGCGAGCAGAGAAGAATCGTCCTGACTTCAGGAAATTGGAATAGTATTGGCGTCTGGCATCAAGGGCGAGCTTTGGGGCTTCGAGGAAATTGACGTTTACGGCTATGCCGTTATCGCGGACTTCATCGGCGCTGTAGGGAGGAGCGCCATTGAACAGCGAATTTATGTTGGCTCTGTTCAGGGAGCGCGGGTAATCTGCCAATCGAAGCTGCCAACAGATCGCTTCTACGCTTGATGCAGTTTCAAACTTCATAATGCTAAAATTTGTTGACCCATTTTAACCCAAGCCTGAATAGGTTTTGCGCTTTTGCTGAGATTGCAGGACTCGCATGAAACGCAGAGATTGTCCACGGAATGGGAACCGCCTTTGGAAAGGGCTATGATGTGATCGAAATGGATTTCAGGCGATGGGATGCTATTGCTGCAATAGTAACAGGTTGAAAATGGTTTTGATTTAACTTCCACCATCCATTTCTGAATAGATTTCAAATTGATGGTTGCCCCTTTTTCCAAGGCTCGGCGCTTTTGCATTAGCGCCCTCCATTTGCCCGGATTCTTTTTCCTCCACTGTTTATGCTGAGAGTTTAATTGCTCTTTATTGGCGATGTAATGGAGATGGGATTTTTCAAGTTTTCTGGCTTTTCGGATCGGGCAGGATGAATGCTTATCATGCCACGCCTTCATTTGTCTCCGCCTTTTCTGATTAACTTCTGGTCGCTCTCGATATTTTTTTTGTTGAGCGGAAATTTGGGACTTTTTGGCGGCGGCATAGACCCTATTTTTAGCCAAAATTGCATCCTTGCTGCTTAGATACCTGATTCGATTTGTGATCGCCTTTCTGGCCTTGAGTTTCTCTTTGTTCTTGATTCGGTATTCCCGATTTATTTCCTTCACGCGCTGGGCGTTTTTAGACCTCCATCTTTGGTTCGCAGCTTTCGTTTTTGATGGGTTAGCCTTTGCCCACTTCGCGCATTGAGCCAATTCTTTTCCCCGGTTGCGCTTATATCGAAGCTTTCGTAACGCTAAAAGTCTAGGCTTGTTGTCCTCGTACCATTTCTTGTGATATTCACTGCGATCCACTGATTCGGCGGTTTCAAATTTCATTTGGTTTCCACAAGTTCAGCTATTCCATCCAAGCGCACGCATGAGCAGGGAAGCAATATGCCACTTCCGTTACAGCAGTGATGCGGAGGCATCCCTTCCCGATGCAAAAGTTCTGTCGCCCTTCGCTGATGCGTATTACACCACCAAACTTCGCCTGATGTGTATTTCTCGTAATAAGGCTTTTGCCGCGTGTTCAACAAGCCAACCCTTACGCCTGACTAGCCTTGGCGTCAATCATAACCGTAATATCTGCGGATCATTTTCGTGCGCTTTGCACTCAGCTAATATTTGCTCTTTGGTTCTGAGCGTGTGCGTTCCGTAACCGCGATCTTTGTTCCGCTGCGTCAACCTTGGTCCCCGATCCCGTGTTTCACGTTCAACCCAGAAACAGGGATCGGCATTGGCCCAATGAGCGCCGGACCATTCCCGACCAATTAAGAGCGGCGTATCGGACTCTATACTGTGGTTGCCTGTGCCAATCCGAATAGTGGGATTTGGCCTGAACACACACGGCTTAATATGTCCGCCGTCGTCTCGAATGTCTGCTATCCCGTGGAGTCGTTGCGGAACTGGATGGCGGGTGCGGTCTATATCCCGGTCGTTCTTGTGCCGCCAAAATCGAACCATTCGGGAATAAATGAGTGAACCTTGCTCCTGTTCCAGAACCACACGGGGGTTTAGTCCGTAAGGTGTGGCAAATACAAATTCGTCCATGTCCACAAGGACAACCCAATCCGCCATTGACTCGCGCACGGCTTCATTCACCCAAGCTGTTTTATCATCGTCATCGAACAGATGATCGTCACGTCGTCGGGTGATTAACTTGATGGAATCCGCCCAATCGTAATGAAGCAGAAAAAGTGGGGCCAAAAATTCCTCACGAAAATAACTGGCGATCACTTCAACTTTCATGCTGATGTGAATCCTTTAGTTCGTGGTGCAAGCATCCAAAATCAGGTCCAGTGCAAAATATACCAGCATTAAAAGGCTCTCCTTCCAGAACAGCGCATCCATCAAAATCGCCACTGTTATTGCAACGAGGGCTTTCGCATCGGTGGTAATTGCCGGGATCGTCCCCAATTATCTCACCCCAGAATCTACAGGTTTTGCAGGTATTCATGCGCGTTTTCTTATGATGACCAACTCGCGGTAGAAGTGAAGCGTCTCCATGTCGCCGCGTGACATATTGATTCGGTCGCAGAGCAGCTTGATAAACTCAATGGTGCTTCCGAATCCAGGCCGATTGCAATCCGGGTTATAAGCCGCGCCCAAGTCTTCGATGCAATACAGTCCTCCCGGTTTAAGGTGCTGCCAGAGACACCAGTAAGTGGTTTCGATCTGATCGTTTCGGTGTCCGCCGTCATCGATTATTACGTCGAACTGTGGCTGCCCGTGAACGAAGCTTTTCCAAAACTCTTTGTCCATCTGGTCCCCTTGCACGAACCGATAACGTTCGTGGACGGGCCGTTCCTTCTTTTCTATGTCAACTCCTGTAATTTGCGCGTTTGGGAAGTAATTTAACCAAAGAGTAATCGACGCCCCCATGTTGACGCCAATTTCGAGCAGTCGGATCGGCTTGTCGCGCAGCGGGGCAAAGTAAATCTCGTAAATCGGCAGGTAGCCCATGCCGTCGCCGGAACGCTTGTCCGTCCAGAGTTTGTAGTCCGTTTCCAAGTGGGCGATTTCGTCCAGTGTCATTAACTGTTTATCTTTCATAATTCAATCGTAGGGTGTAGGCCAGCCGGGAGCAAAGTCCTTTACTTTGGGACGCTTTGGCCCGCGTCCGATCCATGACTCCGCTTCGTATCTGTTAGTCCAGATGGCTTCTGGCAACGGCGGTAACGTAGCCAGATATTCTGTTTTCGCCCACCAGTACGTACCCCCGAACATCGGCGTCTTTATAGATTCTGGATTCTGTTCTGGTGTCAGCCAATGACAACCGCAAGCATCGTGGCCTTTGTCTAATGCAAGAACGCAATCTCTCCAACGCCATACGTTGTAATGCTCCATTCGTCTGCGCCAGCCATCGGCTTGGTTCGGAGTGGATACGCCTTTGGTATGATGGTAAAGTACGTAAAATCCGGGATGTTCAATCGCCCATTTTCGTAGAACGGTCATGGTCGGTATTTCGGTTATGGCTCCTTGACCATGGCAGATGATAGTTGATTTTGGCGGGCATAGGCAAGCAACCGCCAGCGCGTCGGATTCGCTGCCGTTCACCCCTACGAAGATTGACGAAGCGGCATCGGAAAGCCCGCTTTGTTGCAGTGCGTGCATTTGAACTTCAATCAGGCTAAGGGCGTAATCAGGATCGATGGGGCGTTCTTTGCTGGAAAGAATGCAATGATAGTAAACGGCAATCGGAGGCATACCTAATCACTGAATTCTTTTTCGATGCTTTTTGCGGCGAATGGCGAAACCTTGCAAACGTCTCTGACAAACTCAGCCAGAAATTCCAGCGGATCATCTGATAAGTTAATTATTTTACTTTCATACGTAAGTGTCTTCGGTTTATTTGGTGCATCTGGTTCCTCCCATGAATGCACCCATCTTTTATGCGTTCCGAATGGTCCTTCAAATTTAACAATCTTCATAATTACATATGTTGGTCAACGAAAAGAGATTCTTCTCGGCTTATGTTTTGCCATGCTTCAATCCGGTAAATACCTTTCCAAGTCACCATCAATGGGTCGAAACCAACCGACTTAGCCCATAGCGCAATGGATGCCGGACCATGTTCAAAAAAGTATCTATCATGGTTGGCGACTCGCTTCGGGTAAGAGTTAAGCAATTCAGGCGGAAGCCAAAAACATGTGGTGCGTAGGTGTTGCCGTGGAATCTGAAATCCCCAAGCACCATAGACTGTTGGGCCATATTCTTCGTATGCGCGCACAATCTGATCAAGCCAACCCGCCTTGTGAAAGTGGATTGGTGATCCCATGCACAGCAGCAGTTCGCATTCAATGAAGTCGGCAGCGGCTTGGTACGCACCAATATCTTTTCCAGCATTGTTGTGCTGGAAAAACTGGCATGGCAGCGGATCGAATAAATTGCGGCACCATTTCCCAATCTCAATGCCGCCATTGATCGCAACGTAAATTTCGTGATCGGATTCTCCTGGGGGATGTTCGAGATAAGTTTTTACAAATCGCTTGGCCATTGGAACATAGGTTTCAGCCATTGCGGTTGGAAAAACGTAAACGATGGAAATTTGCATAGGAACTCACTGAGAGTTCCGCTCTCTTTCCTCAGCCAAAATCCAACAGCCTCCGTCCAAAGCCTTTCTGGTTTCCGGTCCCATATGCGCCAGTTTGAAATCGAGCGGAACATGCACAAGCAGCTTTAGCGGGCAAAGGCAGGCGGTACAGACATTGAGCTTATCGTCCACAGTGGTTTTAAGATTTCGCTCTGACAACTTCTCGAACTGGCGCTTGATTATCTCGCTGGCCGGTTTCGTGAACCAATCCTCCAGTCCGCCTTTTCCGTTGACTGGACATTTAACGCACACTTCGGCGCGTTTCTGAGATAGGGCCGAATCCACTGCCGGTTCCTTTGAATCCATCCAATCATTCAAACTGCGAACGCCCTGCCAAACCTTCTTGGCTTTATCGGCGGCAACACTGAGTTGCTTTCCCGTGAAGCTCGACAGGGCTTTGAATTTTGGGAGGGGGGCCTCCGATGGTGGCGGCAAAATGAAATCGGTCCAGCCATGGGCCTCGCACAGCGCGGCATTGTAGCTGTCCACTTCAGCCGCTATCGTGTTGTGGTCAAGCGCCCATTGGTGCTTTCGCGCCAGAGCGGGATTGCCGCGCCGATGGGCCATGACGGCAAGCACGATGGTTTCAAACGAGGACCATGCCGAGGGCGTCCATCCCGTCTCGGCTTGTCGGTACTTGAATCCGTTAGGGATTTGATTCTGTCTATTTTTTAGGGTCGCCATAGTGTCCTTTTACATTCGCGCCAAGTGGATGTTTCGGAGATGAACCGAACGCGGTCGATGATTTGTGAGAAATCGAACAGGCTGTCGGGAAGCACGATCAAACCACGCTTCGGGAATAATGAGCGTCGGGAGATAGTATCCCTGATGACCGAGTTCAAAAATTCACCGGCTGCCATTGTCGAACTAATGCCAGTTCAGGCGGAATAGTTCAACTCATATCTGGAACGAATTTTTTCCATGCGCTTTTTGAGATCGTTTTTCCATGTATCCGCCTTCTTGTTCAGGATGATTTCACCGTGCTTGATTGAAAAACCACGCCGCCTTGCTCCTTCCACAACGATACACGCCCAATCCGCCAAGTCCGGGGAGCACCCCATGCGAGTCTTGGTTTCTTCTTTTATTTCCAGTTCCTTTCGGTCGCCTTTTACTGGATACCATTCCCGCATTCCGAATTCTTCAGCAACCTCCTTTGGCATATTGCGACACTGCCCGGACTCCACCAAATAGCGCACACTGAACCAGTACTCCGTGACTCGCTTGGAATAGTGTTCGTCGCATCGTTTAAGGCGACGTTGCTTGGTCTTCGGATCGAGAATGAACATATCCCCCGCAACCGGCCTTGGCGTAGGAGTGCCGCCAAACTCCACTGGATTGACCATGGCGCTCCATAGCCTTCCAAAACTGGTTCCAAGCGAACCCCTGCCAGTGGCATCGAAGAAGACATTTTCGGGAAGGATCATGTTCTGCTCGCAATCCTTTCGGACGAATTCGGCGATCTGGTCTTCGGCAATCTTCTTTTCAAGTTCGCTCATTTTGATCGGAATCAGCACAGGCTCATTGAAGGACACAACCCACACATCGTTAATGTCCTGACCGACTTCAGCCCACCCTCCAACGCAACGATCCCCGCCGTAGCTGGCATCTATGCCGTAAACCTTGAATCGGCCTTCGACGCCTTTCCAAATCACGTCATCGAAAGCCTTGAAGGTCTTGCACATCGCATAGGTCAAAACGCGATGTTCCAGCAATCCAACTTTGCGCTTCCCGATTACCTGGGTCCAAAAGGCGCTCGAATCAGGCCCGCAACGCTTCAGGGTGCGTTGAATGTCATCCTCATTGATCAGGTAAGAATAGCTGTTTTTTGGCTCATCATTGTTCGGGCTGTCCCTGCCGTCCAAATTGATTGTGACGCCGCCCCATTTGTTTCTCCACGTCTCCGTCTTGTCTGATTGCGGTTCGGTCCCCCATCCTTCTATCGGCTCAGACATTTTATCAGCCGGATCGCCCATACCGATGGGGTTATTGCAACCCACCATCTTGAAATCGCCCTTGTCCAAATGCTCCACGGAAGTCAAATAGGGACTTTTCATGAATTGCAGTTCATCTGCTAACAGTCTCCTACGCTCCTGCTTTATACCGCAATTATGGGCAACTAATCCTTCGGCATTAAAGCTTGGGTGTCCTTCAACTTCGAGATTAAAAACTCTACATCTGCCGCAATCTGAATCTGACTTTTGAAATCCAGAATCATTTTGTTCGAGTATCGCAATACTTTCCACCCAAGCTCCGCAAGCAGGGTATCCTTTTTTACGTCCTGCGCCCTGCGTGTTGGATTGTTGTGTGTTTTTCCATCTGCTTCGATTGCCAGTCGGATTGCAGGAAATCCAATGTCCACCTTGTAAGAAGTTGGGTATCCGCTTCCGGCCTTCTTCCCGGTTTTCACTGGATAATTCCAGATAGCCTCTGGGAACATGCGCATGAGTTGCCATTCCGATTTGGTCGGCCCCGTTCCGTTCCCGCCTCTCACTAAAGGATGTGCCCCTGAAGCTCGAATTGAGGCTACTGCCTTCAAATAAGTTTTCCGATTGTGCATCGGATTGTCCGTTTTCATGTTTTCCGAAAGAGTGGACTTTAGTGCGTCCTGAGAGGTCCACCACTTTGCTTTGAAATTGGACAACTTCTTGTTTCTCTCTGGATTCTGGTGCATCCATTTCAGCGCACAGGAGTTGCCGCAAAATCTCTGTGTCTTCTTTTTCGGTGAAAAGTCGGCCTTGCATGATTCGCATTGTTTCATTAACGGACAGCATATAGTGTTGCTCGTTAAGATTGCAAGCGGAAATCCATCCGTGTTGTGTAAAAAATTTATGGTTTGGAGTGCATAAAATTGAACGTCCATCGCGGAGACTTACTCGACATAATTGCTCCACTAAATGATTTGATGTTTCACTAATGCGTGCTGGTCCAATCGCTGATAAAACCAAATCTCCGACAGCCAGCGTTTCGATGGATTTAGGACCAGTCGGAGTGTCAACTTGCGTCCCGGCAGCAAAGCAAAACTTCTCGATTCCAACCCATTCCCCTGAACCACCAACGCAGGGGACGCACAAAATTCCTTTGCGAATATCCCGCACGTCGCAGTTTTCACCCAAGTCATCAGTGAACAGCCCGTGCATATGATCCACGACTTTTCCGGGGAGCCAAGGCCATCGTTCCTTTGCTTGGCTGAACATCATCTTTAGTTCACCCCAGATACGCGTTTCCAACCCGCGTAACTCCGTAGAGGAAACCAGAATCAGGGTGTTATTCGGATATGCGAAGTAATCTGTCAGCCCAAACCGAGCCAAGGCTACGTGCGTCTTGCCGGTATCTTTTGGTCCTGTGACTATAGTAACCCGTTCTTCAAGGATGGTTTTAAGGATCAGATTGGACCATCTGTGATGCTGAAGATTTGGCCACAGGAGCGCCTGAGCATTGACGTAGTGCTGGAAAAGATTCAGCCCCCATGCGGCGTGATTTCGGATGCAGTAGAACTCAATGGCTAAAGGGCTAACGCCAACCTTCCATTTGATTCCGTATTTTAAGAAGGTCGGTTGCGCTTTAGCTTTGGCCATATTGCAGTTGCGCCAAACGCTGGTCTGAGTTATGGGGTGTGTCAATGGCAAACGGTGAGAGACTTGTTACGGGACAGTTGGATTGGGCATCCGGCATAGACTCAAGCCGTCCGACGACTATAGCTGGCCCCGGAAATCCACATGGACTCAAACCGAACCAACTTGCCTTCTTAGTCAACGGCACCTGTCGCGGTGGTGGTATAAACGTCCGAACCGGCTGGACGCCACGCTTCCAAGGCGCACCATGGAGCGGATTATTCCAAGGCGGATACATCTACACTCCAACCGATGACAGCGATCCGTATCTGGTGATCGCCATCGGCGGACACATCTGGAAAGTCGATCTGAACACATTCGTTGCCACAGACCTTTCGGTTGCGTTTGGCCTGTTCATGCCGGTTAATCAGCCGTTGTTCCATTTCGTTCAAGCCGAGCAATACCTCGTTATTCAGGCAGGCGATTACGCCTCCGGCAGTCCGACAAACCCGTTGTTCTGGGATGGGAATGTAATGGTTCGGTCGCGTGGTTTCATCGCTCCTGGAAACGTGAACAATCAAATCCCGTCTGCCGGTGCCATGGATTATTACATGAACCGGATTTGGTATGCGCGAGGCAGAACCTATATTGCCGGTGACATTAAAGGCGGCATTTACGGAATTCTTTCCACGACCGAGAATCCATTCGCTTTGAACGGCGACGGCCTGACGGTGCCGAGCAACGCAGGCAACATTCGGATGCTGGCCCATACCGCCGAACTCGACACGCAGCTTGGACAAGCCCGGATGCTGATCGGAACTACAAAGTCGATTTATCGCCTGAACGTGCCGGTGACTCGTGATGATTGGAGTGATCCAAGTTTCAGTGATCAGCAGCCGTTGCAGACGATTGCCCAGATTCGTTACGGACCGGTGGGGGATCGCAGTGATGTGGTGGTGAACGGCGATTTGTTTTATCAGACCTTGGAGCCAGGGATTCGCAGCTTCACATATTCACAGCGGTATTTCCAGCAGTGGGGCAACACTCCAATCAGCCGGAATGAGAACAGAGTTTTAAGATTCAACGACCGGAGTTTGCTTAGATATTCGAGCGGGATTGAGTTCTCAAACAGGTTGCTTCAAACAGCCCTACCCTACCTGACTCCGGTTGGTGTAGCTCATCGCGCTATCCTCCCGCTCGACTTCGATCTCATCAGCACTCTTGAGGAAAAGTTGCCGCCCGCTTGGGAGGGAATGTATGAGGGGCTGAACTTCCTCCAACTTTACGAAGGTGACTTTGGTGGATTCCAGCGGGCATTTGGTGCTGTCGTTTCCAAGACAGGCGATATCGAGATTTGGGAACTGACTCAGGACCAGAGGTTCGATGCTGGAGATCGGCGCATCTCCATGGTGATTGAGACGCCGAGCTTTACGTGGGGCGATCCGTTCCGCCTGAAAGAACTCGATACGCTCGAATTGTGGGTGGACAAAATTTTAGGCAAGGTGGAATTCGAGGCTTATTACCGTCCTGACCAATACCCCTGTTATTTCCCGTGGCACAAGTGGCAGGAATGCACGGCCAAAGATTGCACGGAGGACATAGACAATCCGTGCGGGCTGGATCAATATCCGAAGCAGCCTTACTGTGAGTCGTTCAAGGCAACAATGATGTTGCCTAAGCCAGTGCCGGGATGCGTGAAGCAGAGCGGACGGCCAAGCACTTTGGGGTATCAGTTTCAGATCAAGATCGTGGTGAAAGGTTGGGCCAGAGTGCGGGGAATGTTGGTTTATGCCAATGACAAGGGGAAGGCTCCTTATGAGGGAATCGTGTGTTAAATTTAACGAAAGAACAAAACTATGGCAGCAGCAACAGTTTACATCAGTGAATCCAATGGAGCAGGTGAAGTAGTCACCGACAACATCAGCAACATCAACTTCGGGAGCGTCGATCAGCCGAACATCGTGGCAGCGAATCATCCGATCATACAGGGGGAATACAGTTACAGTAAATTTTTAAGGTTCAAAGTGGCTAGTCTTGGGACCAGCACCACTATAAAAGATTTGAGAATGTGGAAATCGGCCGGAGTGCTTGTATCCGGAGAATCCTTTGGTTTTAATGCAAAAGCCCCCGCCCCAACCATTTCCGATGGGCAATATACTGCCAATCTTCCGGCTTATGCGGCCCCCGATCAATTGTTTTACGATCCATTGAATGCCGTTGCATTTCCAGTCGCCGATCCCGGAGGTTCTACAATAGGAATTGCGGGCAATAGGGCTAATACATTGGTAGCTCCTGGTTATGGGGATTATTTTAAAATCCAGTTGCATACAGACCCTAGCACTCCGGTCGGGCCAGTGAACACCAAAACTTTTACCCTACAGTATGACGAGACATAATTTTCGCCACGAAATATATGCTTTACATGGTTTGTAAAATTGTTCAAGCTCGCCGGTATGAAAAACGATCTTGCATATCTGGCGGGTTTAATGGACGGCGAAGGCAGTTGGAGCATTCAAGCGCAATGGCGGACAAACCGAAACGGAGCACGGTTTGTCAACTTTGGTTTTCGCATGACGATGACTGTTAAATATGGGGCCGATGAAGTCATGCCCCTTTTGCTGTCCACTTTTGGCGGAAGCACCTACAAGTATTCAGGTGATGAATGCACTCGATGGGCACTCGGTAAAGGCGCGGACATAAAAAAGGCGACACTCCGGTTGATTCCATTTTTGAGGATTAAAAGAAAGATTGCCGAACGGTTTTTGGAAGCTCTTGCCGTTGTGCCGTCGAAGCGAAAAGATCACTTGCATGGTGAACCATCTTGGACTTTGGAAATGCGTGCAAAGGTTCTCGCTATTGCCAGCGAATTAAATCGAAAGAAACCATTCGATCCAGATGATCGGCCATCGTATTTGAAAGTGGTTAAATCCGCCGCAAGTCCCAAGACCAAAAAAGATTATCCGTATCAAAGTTCGACGACTGGGATTCTGGGTGTCTCAAAACATTTCTGGTCAGGCGGAAAGGCATTCGGTTACGTCGCCATCGCCTGCAAAGGCAAGCAACGCCTGACGAAGTATTTCCCCGGCACTGCGGCTGGATTGAAACAGGCGGAAGTGCAAGCGAAGTCATTCCGCGAACAACTGCGTTCCGATGTTTGAGCCGAACTGGACATTTGAGTTGGGTGCAACGGCGCAAACTGGCGTTGGGCTTATTTATCCGCCGCTTTGGAAAGGGGGTAATCCCGATCTCTTTAGCGTGCGTCTAAATGGAACGCAACTGATTTGCCGTCCGAAGACCGGAGAAATCATATATAACTTGCAGCCGAGCTTAAACGTGTCTCCCGGAAATCTGCTCTGGTTTCGCCGCATCCAAATGGAACTTTCAACGAACGTAAGTACGCCTCGTAAGCGATGCGTATTTTATGGACTCGGTATTGAAAACGAGTCGGGACGATTCGGTTGCAGACTTTACGAGGACGGGAGAGTTGAGCAAGGATTGGGATGAGCTTAAAAACTTTCACTCTGCTTTCCGACGCTACGATTGTTGAGCCTAATACATTTACGCTGTCTAGTGACAGTTACATTGTCGAAAACTCATTTCTTATTTTGTTATCTGATGCGGTTATTCGTCCGACAATAAACCAATTAAACCTCACGAGCGATGCCTTTATAATTCGATTCACTGCGCCCATTCCGCCCGTGGTTGCCAAGTTCTGCCGAAACGTCCTGAAGGAATGCCTGCCTTGCGATGACGATCCGATCAGTAATTATTCCAGCGAAGATTTGGACCCAAATGTGTTCTGCGCCAATGTGACCTTCAGCGCACCAATGCGCCTCGGCATGTGTGACGGAGGCGGCCAGGGATTCATTGCAACCGCATGGTGTTGTTCGGAAATTTCGTTCGAGGACGCCTATATGTGCGCTCTCCGAAAGGCGCAACAAAAGATTTGGGATAGTTGGCTTACTGGATCGTGTCCGCCTCCGGGCTGTCCGCCGAATTGCGATATTGGTTGCCCTCCGATTTGTCCGCCATCGTGTCCTCCGTTCTGCCCGCCTGGATGCCCTCCGAATTGCGCCATCACGCTTTATTGGAACACGTATCAAGTGTGCGCCGTAAATTGCGGAGATGGGTCTAGTTTCAGTTGGGCTGTGCCTGCTGGAACTGTGCTTGGCACTAGCCAGTTACAAGCCGACTACGAAGCGCAAGCATTGGCCTGCAAACTGGCCAACAAAAACAAAATCTGTTTTACCACTGTCGATCTGCCGGTTGGGCGAGTTGGAATTCCCTACAAAGATGCCAATGGAAATCCAGTTGTAATCAGGGCCAAAGGCGGTACTCCTTTCATTTCTCCAACTAGTTTGGGTAATCCCAATTTCCCAACCGAATGCACGATCACAGCATTACCGTTTGGAACTAGAATTCCTTATCATTATCAGGTTGTATTCGGAGCGATGCCAACCGGACTCTATTTTGACTGCTTTGGAGTGATCGCCGGAACCCCAACAACGAACGGAAATTTCCAGTTCACGGTTAAGATCACCGATGCCATCGGTGCCACACAAACAAAGGATTATGAGATCGTGGTGGGCTGTTCGCCTGATCCGATCAAATATCAGGACAGCGGTTACAAGTTCTTTCAGATTCCATCAGATGGAGTTCCAACGCCCGGATGGCAGGACATTGCTTTCGATGATTCGGGATGGAATTCCGGACAAGCAGCATTTGGGAGCGGTGGCACGCAATGCCCACTGCAATCCACAGTGGAATCCATTTGGACCGTAAATAGCGATCTGCTTGTGCGCCGCTCCGTCACACTGCCAGCAGGGGCAACGAATGCTCGACTAAAAGCGGCGGTGGACAATCAGATTATCGAAGCCTACGTAAATGGCACCTTGATTTCAGGGCTATTCAACCATGATTTCTGCCCGCATTATGATGATTTCAACGTGGCTATTCCGAATGGAGTGCTCATTGCCGGCAAGAATGTCGTGGCCGTTCGGGTGCGAGATTCTGGGCTGGAAAGCTTCTTCGACATGAAGATGACCATTGATTGCCCGCCATGACGCTTGACAATCCACGCCAAAGCCCCGATTGATTGCCTTGAAGTATGTTGAACTTGGCCGCAGTCCAATTTGTTTGGAATCCGATTGCAGGAACATTATTGGATCGGTTTACTGAAATCGGCGTTCCGGCTGACGTGGTTAATATGATTTGTTTCGGCGTGAATCCGGCAACCAAAATGGCGGCTAAAGCGTTTATGAAAGGCCAGCATGTGCTGATGACCAAAGGTGCAAAGTGCGTGTTGTTGCCGCCCAATGCGTCGTTGAAAGCGGCACTTTATCACATGGAGGAAAAAATCTGATGCCTGCCAAAAGCTCCAAACAACAGAAGTTTATGGCCATCTGCGCCCATCAGCCCGGAAGGGCACGCGGCAAATGTCCGCCGCATAAAGTAGCCGAAGAATTTTCACACGCACCGCCGAAACGCGGACGCAAGCGGGATTACTACAAGGTTTAACGATGCCTCGAAAGAACAGACTGCTCGATTTCCGCACTTCTCGCGGCCCCACTGCCGTGGGATTGTGTCAGTCTGACATTTCCGGTTGCGCAGCCATCGTGAATTCGGCGCAACAAAAGCTACTTTACGGAAGCGAACAAGGGGATGTTGGGTGGTTTGGAACTTGGATGCGAATGGTGTTCAACATCACGGCACCCGGAAACCCATTCATCACAACCCCTCGCGGGATTGCGCGATTGGAAAACATCGCCGTCTGCAATCGTCCTGTCCCGATCCAGAATCAATTCTACGAATTTTTGGATTATGGAATTGGACCACAACCGCGAAACATCGCTTGCAACTGGCTACAGGCTTACGAGCGAAACACGGTTCCGACATTCTCCGATTTGGCTGCTGGAAACATCCTTCGCGCTTACCTGACCAACGCCGTCGATGCCGGGAAGCGCGTCTTGGTTCAAGGATTGGATGCGAACAGAGAAGTGATCTATTCGCAAGACGCTCTTGTGGAAGTGACGGGCGATTTCCTTGATTTGACTGCGCCATTCGTGGACAGCCAAATCCTGAACAGCCTGACGGGTTTACAAAAGGACATTACCTACGGGGCGGTTAAGTTTTACGAAGTCAATCCGAGCAGCGGAGATGAGCGCCTTATTCTCACCATGGAGCCAGGAGAGACGACAGCGGCGTATCGGCGTTATCAGATTGTCGGGGTGCCGAACTGCTGTTGCCTGCCCGGAGCATCACCGTTGCAAGTCGAAGCCATGGCCAAGCTCGAATACATTCCTGTGGCCGTGGATTGTGACTACTTAACCCCGATCAACAATCTTGAGGCATTGATTGAGGAATGTATTTCGATCCGCTACAGCACTCAGGATTCACCCACGGCAGCGCAGCTTTCGATCAAGCACCATAAGGACGCGATCCGATTGTTGAACGGGGAATTGATCCACTACGAAGGACGAAGCAGGCCAGCCATCAGTTTCAAACCGTTTGGCAGTGCGTCACTTGAACGTGTGAACATTGGAATGTTATGAGATTTGTACCCGGAACAGGTTACGATTACCTGAACGATTTGAACGACCAGCAGCAAGCGGCTGGAGGCATCTTCCCCAAAGCTTCAACCGGACTCGCCTATTCGCCATTGCCTTCCGCTCCGGTTCAGGCTGCGCAACCGCCAGCACCCCCATTGGTTCGCAGTGGCGCGCAAAACTTCGCTGGCGGTGGCGGGGATTGGAACGCAATCTATGGACCCAAGCCCACAGCCACGGCGAATGCCGGAATGCCTGACTTGAGCAATTTCGGCGATCTGGGCGGTGCCTTGAACACGGCTGGCCAAGTCAATCAGTTCAATCTGGATTACTATCGGGGTGCCGAACAAAGCGATCCCATTTTCAGCGCAGCGCAACGGCTGTTGAATCCGAATGATGCCCAAGCCAATTATGACGTTAGTATGCACGGCGCTGAACTTGCCACGGCTCGCGGCGTTCCAGGAAGTGGATTGGCGAGCGAGACGACTGGACGCATTCGGGAGGCGGACATTGAGCGACGGGCAGCTTTGGCCAATTCGCTATTGAGCGGAGCGCATTCGAGAGTCCCAACGCCGTTCGATGTTGGCAGCCAGCTTTTGACGGCGTATCAGCGCGGGGCGTTGAGCCTGCAACAAGCCGAATTGGAGTTGCGAAAGCAGGTGCAGCTTGGCCAGTTGGACTTGGAACGGGCCAAGTATTACATCGGACTTCTTCGCGGTGGCGGTGCTGCTGGCGGGGGCGGTGGTGGTGGAAACAGGAATGCGCCATTGCCGGGATCGGGGGGCGGCGCACCAAGCGAATACAATCCGCGCAATGGACCAGCGTTTCAGTCTTACAATCCTTTGCAGTTGCCGGGGTTTGGGCCTCGTGGTGCGGCTAACGCAACTGCTCCACCCCCAATCGTTGCCCCGGATAATTGGGACATGCTGACGCCGCAACAGCAGCAGGATTACGCTTTGCAGTATCGTGGCAATCCGGCCAACTACGGTCAAGACCCATGGGCGGCACAGGAAGGTGATTACAGCGTGTCTGATTACGGTCCTGTGGACGAATGGGCTGATTGGTATGACTGATACTGAAGATCAGATCGATTTAGGGCCGGAAGTGCCTGATTATGGCGTTTCGCCTGTTGAGCCAAGACCAGTTGGTCCGGTTGCGCCGTGGGGCAATGGGCTTCGTCCGCCTCCTGTGGTGGCGATTACCGCCGACAATACAAGCCCCAATCAAGACGCGCAAGTGCTGCAAGCTGCGCAAGGTGCAAGGATTCCGGGGGCGACTTACACACTTGGCATTCCTGCCGAAACGCCGTTGTCGCCATCGTATCAGGCGAGACGGGCGAAGCAGGAACAGGACTTTCTCAAGAGCACTTACGAACACGCCACTTCGGTTGCTCAGGCGGTCAAGGACGTGGCCGAAGCACGGCGGCTGATGGGGATAATGCGAATGAAGGATGCACAAGATGCGGGCATGGATCCGCGTGAAGCGGCGTATAAGAATTTCGGGTATTTCAGTTCACCTGGGGATAAGAATTTTGCGGGCGATATAAACGCGCTCAGGCCGATGGTGCCAACGGTGCAACGGTTTCAGGGCATCGATCAGCCTGCCGTGATTGATCCTCGTGGTGTGCCTCATTGGATGCCGCAAAGCGCGGTGCCTGCTCCTGAAGATGCTGGCGGCGCGATGCCTGCAAGGCCCATCCTGACCGAGAAAGGGGAATTGCTTGGCTACACGGTTAAGACTGGTCCCCAGACGTTCTCCCACAAATGGCTGGCCGACATGGACAGCGGATTGAAGCAGCAGATCAAGAACAACGATTTAGAGATTCGGGAATTGATTCGGGATAAGCACACTATCGAAAAGGAATCTGCTAGCGTTGGGGGAAGTCCTGAAGCGCAATCCAAGATTGACGCCAAGACGGCGCAGATTCGAGAGTTGCAGCAGAAGAACATTGCTTTGGCCACTGGAACGCGACAATCTCAGCCAGCAGGACCGTCAGGAACATCGAAACGCCTTAAATGGAACCCGGAGACGAAAGATTTTGAATAATGCCGGTAGTGGAAATGCACGACGGGACGGAATTGGAATTTCCCGATTCCATGACACGAGAAGAAATGCGTTCAGCAATTCTCTCTAAGTATCCGACTGCAACTGAACCTGTTGAAACGCCCGAACCCACCGAAACCGAGAAAGCCGCCGCCTCCCGCGCCGAGACGAGCGCATTAGTCCGAAGTTCCCGCATGGCTCGCGGTGTTCCTGCCGCAACCCCGATTGACACGGATGAACAACGGCGTGCTGATGCGTTGCAGCAGATTCAGCAGGGCCAGGAACAATCGAAATACTTCACCGAAAAAGCTCGTGAACTTGGACTGGCTGAATCCGCATTAAATATTCCGGCAGCAATAAAGACAGTCATAAACATCCCCAACCGACTCACGGGACAACCGGACTATCCGTCATTGGTATCTCCTGAACAGGCAGAGAAAGTGCGCGAGTTTCTGGCCAATTCCAGAGAAGTTCCATCCTTGCCAGTGCCTCGTTTCGACTTAGTTGCGCCGGAGAAAGCCAAAGAGATCAATGCCGCCAGTGAACGGGCTGTGAACCAACTTGTTAGCGGATTATCTGCGCCTGAAAACGTGGCTGCTGCTGTGTTGGCAAAACGCTATCCGACTCCTGTGACCACTTACTTTGAAGGCGAGACATTGGGTGCCATACCAGAAACCACGCAACGATTTCTTGAAGCTAAGAGCATGCCCGAAGCGGTTGAAGCGGGTATTCCGGCAGCGGCCAATCTGGCATTTGCAAAGGTGCTTGGAAGTCATTTGACTGGACCAGAAGCGCCGCGTTTACCGGAAAATGTTCGCCCATTTGGAAAACCAAGCGATAGGGCTATTCCGTTTCCAGAATCAACGGGCAGGCAGGAATCCTTAGCAGCAAAAGCCCGCGCCGATTACATCGCCGAACAAAAGGCCGCGCTCGAAGCGCCTGCCGAAGTTCCGCCTGCGGAACCGTTGCCTGCCAAACCCGCCCCCGTAACCGAATCCACGCTGAACCGATTGGAGCAGGAGGCGAAAGGGGCGGAAATAGCGACAGCGAAACCAGAAGAAGCAAAGACGCCAGAGCAGGTTTACGATGAATCGCTAGATACGTTTAGAAAAGCCTCAAAAGACTTTAGACAAATCACGGACAAGTATCGCGCTAAAGAAATTGGAGATGCTGAATTTTTAGCTGCTCGTGCCGCCTTCGATAAAGCCAGTGAAGTTGCCGACAAAGCTGAAACTGACTTCATAGCCGCAAGGAACGTTGAACCCACCCAGCCAGCGGAAGCCAAAGCGGAGGAAGTGGCGAAAGAAACCAAAAATGAAACCGAAACGAAAACTGAACCCGGAGTGGGTGAAGCTGAACAACAAACCTCACTTCATTCCAGCGATTTGCCATCCGAACGCGCTAAAGGTGTTGAACCCGCCCCCGCCGCCAAAGCTCAGGGGGAAGTGACGCACTTGCCTAGAACCAACATTCCGACGCCAGAAGAAAGCGCACGATGGGACAAGGTGACAGCGGAGAATAAAGCGCGACTTGATAAGCTTTCGGCTAACCAGATTTCACAAGTGGCCGTCGAAGCAGGACTTCGCCCAAGGCAGGCGGACAAGCTACTTTCAGACATTCACCCCGACGATTTGAAAGCTGCGATTGATGCGGTGACGAAAACGCCAATCGCCAAAGTCCAAGCCGAAGTCTCGAAGGTTGCCAAGACTGAAGGCGTGCGGAGTGCGAAGGAAGTTAAGAGCGAGTTGGTTCAGCGCATTGAAGATGAAATTGCCAAAGGGCCGCAAAGTGAAGCTGAAAGATTCGCGGGTCTTTACGTCAAAGTTCCACAATCACTTTCCGAATCCCACCGATTAACTGACGTTGCGGCGCAACATTCAAAACCATTGGCTCAATGGCTTGAAGAACCGATCAGCAGCAAGGATAAAACTCCAAATCGAGAAAGCGCAATGGGGCAACGATTTGTCTCAGAAGCCTTGGAGAAAAAAGGCGTTGAGAAAATCACTATCGACATTCCCGGCGATGGAACATTCAAAATCTGGAACACCAAGGAGGCTTTAGGGCAAATACTGGAACGGGCTAAGAAACTCGATACCGCCGCGTCTCGTCCAACAGAAGTTAAGAAGTCGGGCATACCAAAAGAAGACGCGGATTGGGTAAGGCAGCAAATCGCGGAGCAGCAGGCGGCAAACAATCCAGCAGAGGCATATTTCATTCGCACTGGCGATGCGTGGAAGCCTGCCGCTGGTAAAAAGGTGGTAATTCCCGGATTTGAAGAATTTGATTTTTTTGTAAGTAAAACAGCGGACGGGACTAGATACACTGTTACCGAGGCACGCAGCGGAAATAATGCAGGCGGATTTGGACCAACCGAAAAGAAGGCGATTGAGGCAACAAAGGAACGACTTTCTAGGATTGAAAATGCTAATGCTGTTGTCCGAGATGCGATAAAAAACTCCGTCGAAAAATACGGCGAGTCTCCGCGATTCAAACAACCCCCGCCCGAACCGCCGAACGCGGGGGCGGAAGGCATTTCCGTTGGTCCCGGCTCTGCTTCACCCGAAGACATTGGCTCAACCAAGTCCGACATGCAGCAGCTTGCGGAGTCGATGCAGAATGTTGCTTCTCCAAAGCTCACGATGGAGGATCGTCTTTCCGCCGCCAAGAAAGCCGTTCAAACACTCAAGACCGAAGGTCCGCGCACCATTGGCGAACAAATCCGAAATGGAGTCGAACGTCTATCCGCAACCGCTTCAGCCATCAAAACCGGACTGACAAAACTGCCGGATTGGACAAACTTCAAGCGCATCCTTGGCCAATGGGACGGCGCAAATCAGATCGCGGATCACGAACTGCGCGATTTCGTAAAAACGATCAACCGCAACATCCGTGAGAATCGCCAAGTCGCAATCACCAACTGGATTCAGGCTGGAGGCGATGCCGCCGTGCTCCGTGAACGTGCCGCCGCCAGTAAGACAGCCAAACTGCGTAAGGGTTACGAGGATGCTTTGACGCTGAATAAAGACGAGATCACCGCCGCCAAAAACATCGAATCGTATCTGGAATCCCGCCTGCAAGCTGGCATCGACTCCGGTATCCTCGATCATGGGCTGGATAATTACGTCACCCAAATCTGGAAGCGCCCGAATCCAGCCACGCAAAAGCTTGTATCCGATATTGCCATCGGCAAGCTGCAACCGAATTTCCGTTACGCAAGGCAACGGCTGCTCGAATCTTATTTCCAAGGTGAACAACTCGGATTCACGCCAGCCAACAAAAAGGTCTCAGCCCTGATTGCGGCTTACGATCAATCATTCAACCGCGCCATCGCGGCCCGTGGTTTCATAAAGAACCTGACTAAAGGCACCGCCTCAGATGGACGCCCTTTGGTCGAAGTGTCTGGCTCTGGGCGCTTGGTCGGTGCCGATGAGGCGAATCCTGAGGCGATGTTGATCAAGCCAAAATCCAAGTCTGAGGAAATAGCCGATTATCGCAGCGTGGACCATCCTGCCTTGCGCAAATGGAAATGGGCCGGGGAAACACCTGAAGGCACTCCCGTTCTGCTCGAAGGCCAGCTTTTGGTTCATCCTGAGATTTACACTCATCTCCGCAACATCCTTGGCCGCTCCGCATGGCGGCAATACGCCATACCCCGCGCCATCCTGGGAATTGAGCGCGGTATCAAAGAACTCATGTTTAGCGCCAGCGGGTTTCATCAGGTGCAAGAAACCCTCCACGCTCTGGGCCATCGGGTGAATCCGATGAACATGGAGAAGGTTGATTTCTCTCAACCGTGGCAGAAAGAGGCGGTCGAGCACGGGCTTGAGACGGGCAGCTACAATGCGATGGAGAATTTCAGCGAAGGATTGGCCAGCGGTCCCTTGGTGAGCAAAATCCCGATTCTCGGCAAGCGTATCCTTGGCCCTTACACGGAATGGCTCTTTCAGGATTGGATACCGCGCCTCAAGATGACGATGTATAAGCACGCCTTGGAGCGCAATCTTGAGCGTTACAAAGGCGAGATGGATGCAGGCAAAATCACCCGCGATCAAGTTGTCGAGAACACAGCGAAACAGGCGAACTCGGCTTTCGGTGAATTGAATTACAACTGGATAGGACGAAATAAATCGCTCCAGGATGCCCTGAGAGCGTTCCTGATTGCCCCGGATTTCCTCGAAGCACGAGCAAAGTTTGTCGGCGAAGCCATAAAACCCTATGGCCGTGAACAACTTGTGGCTCTGGGACTGCTCGCAGCAACGCAATACATCACCGCCCGCATTATTAACCAGCAGATGGACGATGATCCGCATTGGGAAATCCAGAACGCTTTCAAATTCATCGTTGGCAAGCACAGCTATGAACTGCGCAGTGTGCCGGGGGACATTGTTCACCTGATAAGCGATCCGAAAAAGTTCAGCGTAGCCCGTATCTCGCCGCTCTTGCGAAGCACAATCGAGGGCATCACAGGTCGGGATTATCGCGGGGTGAAGCGGGACGCGATGGAGCAGCTTAAAGACTTTGCCAAGTTGCCAACACCTATTTCGATCCGTCAACAGGACGACCGCCGTTGGTGGGAATCGTTCTTGAACGCTTTCGGCGTCCATGAGCGCAGCTATACCGCAGGCCAGGAGGTCGGTGAACTGGCACGAGCTTACCGAGAGAAAGTCAAAGGTAAGCCATCGGTCGAAGTGATTGAGTCTGAAGATTCACCTTATCGCAAACTGCGCGTGGCCTTGGATTACGGAAACGAGAAGGCAGCGCAACAGGCAATTCAGGATTTGCGGAAGGACCATACTGACGCGCAGATTTTCCAGTCAATGCGCCAGAGTTTGACGCACCCGTTTACCGGCATGAAACAATCGGATGAAGCGAAGTTCAGGAAGTCACTGGAACCAGTTCAGGCGGAAAGATACAAAGAGGCACAGACAGAACGGCAGGAACGATTCAAAAAGTTCACCGCTATCTGGGTGCGGCGGGGGCGTCGTTAGTTTTTCGCAAATCAATAACCCGTTCGGCTGGAATAAGTTCAATGGGGCATCGGTAAACTAATTCGCTACCGTCCAACATGATTATTTTCTTTGGCGCAATCGCTTCAAGAGCCATAAGCCTGTTCAGTAGTGATTCTTTTTCGCTTATCAGTTGCGCAATAATTGCGGTCGGTGCGACTCCGCACTGGACCATCCTATGCACAGTCACGTCTTTGTTTGCGGACTCTATCAGTTCTGGAAGGCGCTTGATTCCGAATTCTCCGACGACTAGATCGAAGTCTCCGAATTGCTTTTTGTAAGCTTCCGCTTCTGCATCTGTCATTGAAACAAGATTGGAAGGAGATCAACTTCACCAATCCAATGAAAAGCGATTTCCTGAAGTTCAAAGCTTCTGGAATGTCATTCTCTTACGGCAATGCCATGCTTTCAATGGCTCGCCTCCCTGTTCGACTCTATTCAATTCGAGAAAGTGACGGCGGAAAATTGAAGAACTTAATTTACCCAGATGAAAGCACTTATTCGGTTCTTGGCGAGTATGCCCGCAGCCAGCAAAGAGAATAAATCTAAACTACTTGAGATCGCCGTGACTGCTGGAACTGGCGGCAGGTTGGTTGAAGATCAAAGTGTGAAATAAATTCGCTCTTTTCATTTTACGGCATGTCTAAAATCACTAGCGAAAGGATTGAACTGCCTATCCCAATACCTATCGAAATGAAGCTTCTCATCGCATATTGGCAACGGCCATTGCCAAGATAAGCCGTTATGTCTTCGTATCTTTCTGAGCGCCTTAGCTTCGATTTGAGTTACTCTTGAAGCATTCACACCCATCGCATTCCCAACTTGACGCAAAGTAAAACGGTCAACCCATCGCAATTTCAAACACAATCTTTCTCGTTCCGTAAGCCATTCCAAGTCAAGATAGCGAATAATCTCATCTCTAATTTTATCCTCAAGTTGCATTCCAACACTTCATTTTAACCACCAAAAGCATGGCGAAACTACCATTCGATTGCAAGATGTAAATGTGGTCATTCATTTGGGCGCGGCGGGCTTTGGGAACTCACCGTGAAACCACGATAAAATCTCCATCGGTCTGAGAGCTAAAGTTTCTTCTGGTGTAGCAATTAGAATCATCAGGAAGTCATGCCCTCGCCCCATTCCATCCAAATAGGTAGCGCACCAAATTAGAACTTCATCCTTGCTACTCCATCGCATTTCTTGATGCAGCATGTGAACCAATGGGCATGAATGCGCCTGCACTTTACTCATGCTGATTGCGAAGATGGATGCGGTGACATTCACCTGCACCCTCCCGCGACGAGCAGACCGACTAGCAACCCGAGCGTAGGCAATCCAATTGCCATGTAAATCCACTGCATTTGCTCTTGGTGAAGCTTGAAGTTGGTAATCCACGATACGGGGATAGGTTTCGGCGGCGTCTTCATTCTGGCTCGCATATACCGCAACCGCTCAGGCGGGAATGACTTTTGCACAGGGATCATAACGGTATCACACTCCTTAATGCAACGCAGCCGGTTTTGTTTTCAATTTGTATCACGGCAGTATGTCCGCTTAAAACCCACGCCGCACTGATAGTTTTAGTTTCAATCGGTGCAGGCTCACGGAAATCCATATGTTTGTAGCGTAAAACCTTCGTTCCAATAGGATGTTTGGCATTCCAGTTATCCACTTCCTTTTGAGGATCAGTCTTCATTCGCCCCCACTTTTCTGCATGTCGTTAGCGTGTTCGGCCTTCGCCCATGCGTTCCTGTCCGATTGCTCAATATGATCGCACTCGTTCTCTGTCTCGGTGTCAATGACCGAGCACAAGGAACGATAGGCCGATTGCTCGGTAGGTCCGCTGCCGCCGTCGTTCTGCGCGGCGTCGGAAGGGCAGCGGGGATTCTCGCAGTAAAGCTGAACGTACGGCTTTGTTACTACCTTGCTGCGCGGCGGAAGCTCGTCCATTGTAAGCGGCACGGAACACGATGGGCATTTGAAGTGTTTGGATTTCATAAGCTTTAACAGGCACAAGTGAACGCTTGAAAATAGTCCGCGTCTATCCTTCGGTTCAAGACTATGCTCAGATGCCGGAATAATTCATCGGCATCTCTAACATCTTCCAGCCCATGGCAGTCAGAACCGTAGTAGTAAATCTCTCGCTTATCTCTGACGTATCGGAGAAACTCAGAATATCCGCGCAATGCTCGCGCACATAATCCTGAATCCATTTTTGCGAATCGGCAACGCTTGTAGAAGGTATATCCGATAGTGGCCGATCTGGTTCAGCTTCAAATTTCGGCAAACATGGATGCTCCCATACATGCCTTAATCCGGTGATGGTCTTAGGATAGAGGCAAAGCCAGAACCATGAGCCACTTAGCACATCACGCTCGCTTTGCGGCCTGAATGGATCAACGACGCCGATGGCATCCTCCACGCGACAGCGTTCGGCTCGGCTTTTAGCGTTAAGCCTTACAGGAACTCCAGCAGGTAAGTATTCGTCTGCTTGAACTGGCACGATAGCCACATGCACGGCGTCCCTGCCTTCGTCACCTTTTGGAATTGTTCCAAGTTCATTGCTCATTTCTTTCCTTTCTCGTTAATCGCCTTGTGGGCGCGGTCAAAATGGAACTTGTTCGTTATCATCGGGCGGTTGTTCTGCTGATTTCGGCGCGGCAGGACGTGATGCCGCTTGCGTTCCGCCTTCCTTCCCGCCGACAAACTGAAAGCTCTCGCCGACCACGCCAAGCTTCAACCGCTTCTTGCCGGTCGTCTTGTCGTCCCATTCCTCAAGCTTCAATCGGCCCTCGACATAGATTGGCTGGCCCTTCTTGAGATATTGGGACACGTTCTCGCCCGTCTTACCCCACAGGGTAACGTCAACAAAGGTGACTTCTTCTTTCTTTTCGCCGTTATCAGACTTCCACGAACGGTTGACAGCCACACCAATTTGGCAAATGGCCGTGCCGTTAGGCAAATAGCGCAGTTCTGGATCGCGTGTCAACCGGCCTGCAACTTGGACTTTGTTCAGGTTCATTCAATCTCCACTTCTTCACCGTCGATTTTCAGGGTTAATCCTTCCGTGTCTGGCGTTTCAAAAGGTACAATCGCCTCTGAGTAAGCGGGCCAGCAATTGGTTTCCTCACAGACCATTAGCCGAGAGAACCAAAGATTCCAGAGCTTTGCGCCCTCGACAATCGCCCGCTGCGTCAACTGGAAAATCGTGATCGGGTAAGGCGCAGCCGATTCTACCGCAACGATCAAACAGGACGCATCCTGCTTTATCCTGGCCAGCGTCCGCAGCCCATCGAAATACCAAACAAGCTGCGCATGGTATCCCATATATCGCCCGTCTGTCTGAAACTTATTCGGGTTGCCGTTGCGCGTGGTCTTCAACTCCACCACTCGATTTACAGTGAAAGCGTCCGGTGTACCGCGACACTCCCGCTCGCCAATCTTCCACCAGATCGTTTCCTGGATGCTGCCGGTCAGCAATTCCATCGCTGAAGAATTTGCTTGCACGCTCGCCGCCATTCCGCGAACCTGCTCATGTTCTGACGCGAGCAGCAAGACCGCTTCTGGATTCTCGTCCGCGAATGTCGTCCATGCTTTCCCGCGTCGGGACGCTCCGTCAAAGATGACGATCTCCTTGTGTCCAAACAGCATCGCGTCCAGCGCATCCCCGAACAGCATGGCGCGGGTTTGCTTTGTCGGATTGGCCAGATAGTGCCGGTAATGCGCAGGACTTTGCGACATTCGTTTAAGGTTGCTGAACCTCACCGGCTCTTTTTCGCCGCTCACGATGCCCCCTCGAAAAATTGTTTCGCCTCTGGGAAGCTGAAACATTCCTTTCGGGAACCATCCGGCAGAACACACAGAATTGAACCCGTCGAATGTTCAACGAACCATTCTTGCGCTTCTTCCAGTGAATGAATTGGCCCTTGCATTATTGGCTCCCTCCATCATTGTCGCTCGGTTCAGTGCCGGACGCAGGCGCAGCTTTTTGCGGCGGGACTTGCGGACGGACTCGGATACACTCGACTGTTTCACCTGCCATCTGGGTTGTCGTCGGGTAAATCGTGATCCGTTTGTTCACCCATTGCTCAGTATCATTGCCATACATGGCGGCAATCGCTTTGCAGTTCGTGCTATTCAGCGCAAGCGGCTTTTTCTCGCGGCCCTCTTTGAAATAGCACAACGGCTTTTTGCTCTTGCGTCCGCCAAGCGCGGTAAGTTCCCCCGCCGTCACTCGCTCGATTGTTACTGTCACGTCCTGGCCCTTGAGGTCAAACGCGAACATATAGTCCCGGTCCATCATTGATTTCCAGTGTGCCATAAAATTCCTTACAGGTTCGCTTGTGTTTTCAAATTCTCGGCCTGCTCCCTAGCCTGCTGCGCCAGAAGTTTCAGCCGTTCCGCATTCGCTTCGTACGCCTCTGCCGCCTGCATGAGCGCCCGATACTCCGCAGGCAGCGGGATTTTGGCAATGTGGGGCGCTACGTCATCAGACGTAAATGCGGACAGACTATTGGGTTCTGGTTCGTTACGAAAATCCTGCTCTCGCCCTTGCGCGTCCAGTAGCTTGACGTTGATCGCGTCTGTTACGGATTGATCGAAGGCAGCGGTTGTCATGCGGCCTCCTTTTCAGCACGGGCAATGGCGCGTTTCATGCACTGAAAAGCATCGCATTTTTCAAGCCATTCTTTTGTATTTGAATCGCTAAATGCGTGCTCGGCCAACCGCTCAATTTGCGCCGCTCCAAAGCGCAGAGCAGTCAACATCTCATCGAAAGTTCCCTGAGTTATCATTTATCACCTTTCAAAAGGATGGCCGCTGGCTGTGATATGCAGCCGCGCACGAGGGGAACGAGCAATGCGCGGTTTGCCAGCGGCCAAATTTATCTTGGGTTCGTAGGTCTGCATCACGAGGGGAGACTATACTAGCCGGTTGAATCCGTCAAGCCTTCTCTGTAAGATTACAGTTTGGCTTATTTGCTGCATTAGCTTCTCTGTATCTCTGCCAGCGCACCTTTACCGCTCTGCGCTTGGTTTCGCTGGTGCCGCGCAATCCGCCTTTGCTGCCGATCCTAGAAAGATATTCTCGCACCGCCTGGGGGACTTCAATTTTTTTCTTCATTCAGCCAACTTGTATCCTTGACAGCTTCGCGTGTCAAATGCTTTTATTGAATCGAACTCGGTTTCAAACCGAACGGAAAGGCGGAAATTATGATTCGCTA
>Ga0207676_10000174_pt1 | contig 56439 bp, 51 predicted proteins | sample KBSSwiS72_FD_184307 | JGI IMG/M metagenome (GOLD analysis project Ga0207676, IMG submission 184307) | Switchgrass rhizosphere microbial communities from Kellogg Biological Station, Michigan, USA - KBS Switchgrass S7-2 (SPAdes) (version 2) | ecosystem: Host-associated > Plants > Roots >...
TCGGCCTCGCGGACTGGTATCGCGACGGCACCCTGGCCGAGTATGTGGCAATCGAGGCACGCAACCTCGCGCCACTGCCGGGCGACGTTGACTTCACAGTGGGCGCGAGCCTGCCAATCTCGGGCCTCACTGCGTTGCAGGGACTGTTCGAGCACGGCCGCCTTCGGGCGGGCCAGAGCGTAATCGCGCACGGCGCGGCCGGCGCAGTCGGGTCGATGGTGACGCAACTCGCACGAGAGGCCGGCGCTCACGTCATCGGCACTGGACGCGCCGCCGACCGTCAGAAGGCGCTCGACTTCGGCGCGCAGGAGTTTGTCGACCTCGACAACGACGTCCTCGAAGACGTCGGCGGAGTTGATCTGGTGTTCGATGTCATCGGCGGCGACATCCAGAAGCGGTCCGCAGGCCTGATTCGAGGCGGAGGAACACTGGTGTCCATCGTCGGGCCGTCTGAGGCGCGGCCCGTCGACGGCCTTGCGATCGACTTCGTTGTCGAGTCCGATCGCGCTCAACTGAGTGAGATCGTCCAGCGGGTGCGGGGCGGAGGACTGCGGACGAACATCGGCAACGTCTCGAACCTCGACGATGCCGTCGCCACCTTCAACGCGACCGAGCGGCACGCAGGGAAGACGGTCATCCGCGTTCGTCCGTGAGGGACACGTGCCGATCGATGAACACGGCCAACCGGCGCTGTCCAGATCGCCCGGCTGCGTCTATCAGCCCTGCGAGGGGCACCCTGGGAAACTAGCCATGCCCCCTGGCCTTCGGCCTGACCACCGGATGGCGCTTGTCACGCCACTACTCGCGCTAAGTGGTAACGGCGGTGGTAAGGGAATTATTCTTGTCTTCTAACCGCCATTTTTATCTATGAAACCTGGATTGGTTCGATTCCGACCTCCGCATCAGAACCGTTGTTGATTTTTCGACAGTCAATCGAAGGTAGGTGGGCTTGCCGTAGATGTAACCCCTGCGTAACCCCGGCGCTTAATGCGAAACGGCCCGCATCGTTGCGGGCCGCATGTAGCTTGGCTCCCCGACCAGGGCTCGAACCTGGGACCTGCGGATTAACAGTCCGTCGCTCTACCAGCTGAGCTATCGGGGAACAGCCCTCTATTATATCGAGCCGCTTCGGACCGGGTCAATTTAACCTCAAGCCAACGAGATGCGGCGCTCACGACAGTCGGGGTGCCGCTGGATTTGCATCGCCGCGGGCGACTAGAGCGGCGGATCGCGCGGCGAGCCGGGTCCGGGCGAGAAATGCGGTGCGGCCAACCGCAGGTAGTGGAACATCGACCAAAGCGTCAACACCGCGGCGACCCATAGCGCGATCTTTCCCAGTAGCTTGGTATCGATGCCGGGAATCACCGGCTGGTAGAGCAGCAACGCGATGACCGCAGTGATCTGCGCAACGGTCTTCACCTTGCCGATGAAAGCGACGGCGACGCTTTTCGACTTGCCGATCTGCGCCATCCATTCTCGCAGCGCCGACACGGCGATTTCGCGGCCGATGATGATGATCGCAAGCCAGGGCTCGGCGCGGTCGAGCCAGACGAGCATGATCAGCGCCGCGACAACCATCAGCTTGTCGGCGACCGGGTCGAGGAACGCGCCGAACGCCGAAACCTGGCCCCATCGTCTCGCCAGGTAGCCGTCGGCCCAGTCGGTGATCGCCGCAACTGCGAATACGGTCATCGCCAGCCAGTTCTTGTGCGGCATCGATAGCATCGACTCCGGCAGATAGTAGACGCCGACGAAAACGGGAATCAGGACGATCCGGAGCCAAGTCAGCGCCGTAGGAAGATTGAATGTCATGGCGGTGGCCGCGCGCTGTCGCGCGGTGAGCGCATTCTACTCCGCCAGCGCTGGACCGAGACAGCCTTCGCCGCAGATCCTGTCCCGGCCGATACGTTGCGTCGAGCCTGTCGCCGCGATCGTCAGTGCAGCTCTGCGAATATGCGCTCGGCCAACGCGCGGCTGATACCGGCGACGCGCGCCAGGTCGTCGACACCCGCGGCCTGAACGCCCTTCAAGCCGCCGAAATGCGCGAGCAGCGCCTGCCGCTTGCGTGCTCCGATGCCGGTGATGCCTTCCAGCGTCGAGGTCGTTCGAGCCTTGCCGCGGCGCGCCCGGTGCCCCTGGATCGCAAAACGGTGCGCTTCGTCGCGGATTTGCTGCAGCAGGTGCAACCCCGGGTGATCGGCCGGCAGGTGCAGTATCTTGCCGCTGTGCGGGAAGACGATTTCTTCCAGACCGGGTTTGCGTTCCGGCCCCTTGGCGATACCGATCAGATGCGTCGCGTGCAGCCCCTGCTCGGCGAGCACTTCGGCCGCAACGCCGACCTGCCCCTTGCCGCCGTCGATTACCAGCAGATCGGGCGCCGGGTATTCGCCGGAGACGATCCGTGCGACCCGTCGCGTCAGCGCCTCGCGCATCGCCGCGTAATCGTCGCCGCCGACCGGCGGCTTGACGTTGAAGCGCCGATATTCGGAGGTCTGCATCGCCAATCGGTCGAAGATGACGCAGCTCGCGACCGCGGCTTCACCCATCGTATGGCTGACGTCGAAGCATTCGATCCGTTGCACCGATTGCGGCAGGCCCAGCGCTTCCTGCAAGGCGGCGAGTCTCTCGTCCTGCGTCGCCTTTTGCGCGAGCCTCTGCCGGATGGCGAGCTCGGCGTTCTGCACCGCCATCGTCACCCATACGCGACGCTCGCCGCCGGGGTTGGTGACGAGCTGCACCTTGTGCCCCGATTGCCCCGACAGGACTTCGGCGAGCACCGGGTCGTCGCGTCCCCCGGGCGCGACGATCGTCGGAGGCGTCGGTCGCTCCAGATAATGCTGGACCAGGAACGCGGGAACGATCTCGTCGAGCGTCGCGCCTTCCGCGTGTTGCGGGAAGAAGGTCCGGTCGCCGACGTGCCTGCCGCCTCGTATCATCACCAGATTGACTGCCGTCAGTCCGCGCTCGACCGCGCTGGCGATCACGTCGACGTCGCCGGCGGTCGGGCTCTCGACGAACTGCCGCGACTGCAGCTGCTGCAACCGCGTGATCTTGTCGCGCAGGCGCGCGGCGCGCTCGAAGGCGAGCGACGCCGCGGCGGCATCCATCTGCCGCTGCAGATCGGCCAGCACCTCGGTGGTCTTGCCCTGCAGGAACAAGGTCGCGTTCTTGACGTCCTCCTGATAGTCGGCTTCGGAAATCAATCCGACGCAAGGGCCGGTGCAGCGCTGGATCTGATGCAGCATGCACGGGCGCGAGCGATTGGCGAACACGCTGTTCTCGCAGGTGCGGAGCTGGAACACCTTCTGCAGAACGCCCATGCCTTCGCGCACCGCGCCCGCGCTGGGAAAGGGCCCGAAGTAACGATGCGGCTTGTCGAGCTTGCCGCGGTGGAAGCGGAGCTGCGGGAACGTTTCGCCGGTCAGGCTAATGAACGGATAGCTCTTGTCGTCGCGGAAAACGACGTTGTAGCGCGGCTGGTGCGCCTTGATCAGATTGTTCTCGAGCAGCAGCGCTTCGCCTTCGGAACGCGTGACCGTCACTTCGACGCGCGCGACCTGGGCGACCATCGCTTCGGTGCGTGGATGGTGCTCAGTCTTCTGGAAGTAATTGGAGACGCGTTTTTTCAGGTCGCGCGCCTTCCCGACGTATAGCGTGTCGCCAGCCGCATCGACCATGCGGTAAACGCCGGCGCGATTGGGCAGCGACTTGAGCAACTCGCGGGCGTCGAAGGCTTCGCTTTTCCTGCCGGACGTATTTTCGTCGGACATCGGCTTCAACTCAATTACGCAGTGGCGTCGGCACGAAAACGGGCAATCGACGCGAATACCTGCTCGAACATCGTCCCCGTCAGGCGCCGCGTGTTGGTGTTGTAGCGGCTGCAGTGATAGCAGTCGAAAAGCTGCACCGTGCCGCCGTCGCCCCGCGGCAGAGCGTGCTCGGCGCCATGCGCAAACGGATACGCGCGCGATCCCAGACCCAGCGCCCGCAGCGTAGCGTCGTGCGCGATTCGTCCCAGCGCGAGGATCGCGGCGCCGTCGGGCAACGTGCCGAGCTCCGCAGCAAGATACCCGTTGCAGTTCCTGATCTCTTCGGGCAGCGGCTTGTTGCCCGGCGGGAGGCATTTGACCGCGTTGGTGATGCGGGCGTCGATCAATTCGAGACCGTCGTCCGCGCTCAGCGACTGCGCCCGGTTCGCGTACCCGAACTTGTGCAAGGTCGCGTACAGCATGATGCCCGCGTAGTCGCCGGTAAACGGCCTGCCGCTGGCGTTGGCCCCATGCATGCCCGGGGCGAGCCCGACGATCACCAGGCGCGCGCTCATGTCCCCGAACGGCGGCACGGGCCGGCAGAAATAGCCCGGATTCGCAGCGAGAACCTGATCGAGAAACTGCGCGAGCCTCCGGCACCGTCGGCAGTCGACGTCGTACGCGGCGGCCGGGACCGCGGCATGATCGGATTCGCGGCGGTGCAATCGACTCATGTAGAATGGCGCGTTTTCCCGCCGCCGTATCATCACTGCGGATCGCTGCGGATTGCCGCGGAATCGCCGGAGCGTGCGCCGGAAATGGCGGCGGGTTGTCGTAATTTTAGCACGCCCTCGCGTGCCTACCGGCTCCGATGCTTCCTCCCGAATCACGACTCGAAGTGCGTACGCGGCTGCCCGCCAAGCCGAACGCGAAGCCGCCACTGCTGTTCGTGCACGGCGGCTATTGCGACGCATGGTGCTGGGAGCCTTATTTCCTCCCCTACTTTGCCGCGCAGGGATATGCGGCGCATGCGCTGAGCCTCCGTGGACATGGTGCGAGCGGCGGCCGCGAAGCGCTGTTCGTCACCGGTCTCGACGACTATGTCGCCGATGTCGAGCAAGTCGCCGGCAGCTTGCCCTCGCCGCCCGTACTGATCGGACATTCGATGGGCGCCGCGGTCATCGAGCGCATGCTGACGACGCGTCCGATTCGCGCCGCGGCGCTATTGGCGCCGATTCCTCCGGCGGGCCTTGGGCCGGTGGCGCAGCGCCTGCTCGCCTGGCAGCCCGAATACCTGGTCAACATGCATCGGCTCGATGCGCCGCACTTGAGCGGCGATGTATTGGCGGCGCTTCGCCCGATGTACTTCAGCGCCAGCGTTCCGCCGAAGATCCTGGCCGAGGCGCTTCGCCATCTGACGCCCGAATCGCCGCGCGCGCTGATGGACCTGACGCTGCGGCTGCACGGCGGGGCTCCGGTCGCGCCGGCGCGGCTGTTCGTGCTGGGCGCGAACGACGACAGAATTTCGACACCGGCCGACGTCAAGGCGACGGCGTCGCTGTATGGCGTTCCTTCGCTGGTGTTACCGGGGCTCGCGCATATGCTGATGCTGGAGCGAGATTGGGAAACCGCGGCGCGGCCGCTGCTCGCCTGGCTCAAGGCGTCAGGCTGACTTTCGCAATACGATCATCTGTCACGGCGGCGACGCGGTGAATCCGAATACTATTTATGCTTCGCGGCAAATTTGGAGAATTCGTCGGGCGGCATCGCTTCGCTGAACAGGAAACCCTGGAAACAGTGGCAGTCACGGGCTTCGAGGAAAGCGAGCTGACCGCTGGTGCCGACACCCTCGGCGACGACCCGCAAATTAAGGCCGCGTGCCAGCGCGACGATCGCCTCGGTGATGGCCGCATCGCCCGGGTCGGTCTCCAGATCGGCGATGAACGAAATGTCGATCTTCAGCGTGTCGATCGGGAAGTGCTTCAGGTGCGACAGGCTGGAGTAGCCGGTGCCGAAATCGTCGATCGCCACCGAGAACCCCTCGTCGCGCAGTTTCTGCAGAACTTTGCGGATGGCGTCGAGGTCGTGCAGCAGGCTTGACTCGGTGACCTCGAGCTCTATCCAAGACGGCTGGCAGCCGGCATTGCGCACGATCTCGGAAATACGCTGCGCCAGGTCGTCGCGATAGAACTGGCGGCCGGAGAGGTTGATCGACACCTTCAGCTCGAGGCCTGCCTTGCGCCACGCCGCGCACTGCTCGGCGGCGGTTTTCAGGACCCAGTCGCCGAGGACGTGGATCAGCCCCGACTCTTCGGCAAGCGGAATGAAAACCTGCGGCGCGATTTCGCCGTGCTCCTCGTCGTGCCAGCGCAGCAGCGCCTCGGCGCCGACGATCGACCTGTCGGCGATGCGCACGATGGGCTGAAAGTGCAGCTCGAGCGCGCATTCCTTGACTGCGGTGCGCAACGAGCTTTCCAGCGTATGCTGCTTCAGCCGTCGCGCCGCCAGATCGGCATCGAAAAACTGATAGGTATTGCGTCCCAGCTCCTTCGAGCGGTACATCGCGACGTCGGCGTGCTTGAGCAGGCCCTCGGGGTCGTCGCTGTCGTCAGGATAGATCGAGATCCCGATCGACGAGGTCACATAGATGTCGTGCTCCTCGATCTGGAACGGCTGCGCGATCGCGTCCTGCAGCTTCTGCGCGACGCGATTCAACACCGCCGCGTCGTCGAAGTCCTCGACGATGACCATGAACTCGTCGCCGCCAAGCCGCGCCAGCAGGTCGGTTTCGCGCAGCGCGCCGGACAGCGACTTGGTCACCTGCTTCAACAGCTCGTCGCCGATCCGGTGTCCCAGCGTGTCGTTGACGTTCTTGAACCGGTCGAGATCGATGTAGAGAACGCCGACGTTGCGGCCGTTGCGCTTCGCCTGAGCGATCGCCTGCGCCAGCCGCTCCTGCAGCAGCAGCCGGTTCGGCAACCCGGTCAGCGCATCGCGCGTGGCCAGGTACTGCAGGCGCTCCTCCGCCTGGATGCGGGACGAGACGTCCTGCACGAACGACAGGATCGACACGATGCCTCCCTGCTCGTCGAGCAGGCAGGAGTGATACCACTCGCACCAGATCGTCTCGCCGTCCTTGCGATAGTTGCGGTTGAGTCCGGTCGCACGCGGCTGCTCGCCGGCCATCAGCTTTTCGATCAGCTCGGTCACCCCAGGGCGATCTGCCTCATGCGTCAGCTGGCTGCCGGTGATCGGCATGCCCAGCACTTCCTCGGCCCGCCATCCGAATATGTTCTCGGCCTGCGGCGACCAGCGCACCAGGCGGAAATCGCGATCCCATTCGAGCACCGCCAGCGGCGTGTTGTTGATGTGCGACGACAGCATCCAGTTGGCGCGGCGCAGGGCTTCCTCGTTGCGCTTCTGGTCGTGAATGTCGGTGTGCACCGCATAGATGCCGATCACGTTGCCTTCGCCGTCGCGGTTGGGCGCGTAATGAATCGACTCCCACCGTTGCTCGCCGTTCGGCTGCACCAGCATCTGCTCGGTCGAGATCGTCTCTCCGGAGAACACCCGGTTCATCAGCGGTTGCAGCTGCCGCGCGCGGGCGTCGCCGACGACTTCGCCGATCTTTCGCCCGGTCAGGTCCTTGCGGCTTTCCGACAGCCATTCCTCGTTGTGCCGGTTGAGGAAGCGAAAGCACGAATCCCGGTCGATGTAGGCGACGCGGGCGGGAACGTTGTCCATGATCAGCCGCAGCTCGCCCTCGCTGGCGCGCAGAGCTTCCTGCGCCTGCTTCAGGCCGTGGATGTCGTTCATCAGCACGAACGCGCCGTTGACCACGCCTCCCGGCGCGGTATCCGGCACGACGCGGATCGTCATCCACCGCTTGACCGCATCCGCACCGGGCACCAGTCGCTCGAACGAGGTCGATTCACCCTGCAGCGCGCGCGACAGCAACGCCTGCGCGCTGGCATAGATGCCGTGGCCGACGACGTCGCGCAGGCGAAGCTCGGCAACCTGTTGCGCGGTCAGGCCGAAATACTGCAGGAACGGCCGGTTGACATACTGGCAGCGCTCGTCGCGGTCGATATAGGCAACCGGCGCCGGCACGCCGTCCATGATCGCGCGCAGCTGCGATTCCCGCGAAGCCAGCGCGTCCTGCGCCTGCTTGAGGTCGGTGATGTCGTGGCCGACGATGTAATAACCCTTGATCGTCGCGTCGAAACGCATGTCCGGGACGATCTTGTTGCGCAGCCACCGCTGGCGGCCGTTGACGTCGATGGTCTCGCGCTCGTAGGTGACGCTCTCGCCGCGGGCGGCGCGGTCGATGAACGGCTGCTGGAACTCGAATACCTCCGGCCCCAGCACCTCCTTCACGCTCTTGCCGATGATCTCGTCGCGGCTGATACCCACCAGGCTGACAAAAGCGTCGTTGACGAACGTGTAGTGTCGGTCCAGGTCGACGTACACGACCGGCTCGGGAATGTTGTCGGTGAACAGCCGCAGCTGCTCCTCGCGGGCCGCCAGCGCCTGCTCGGTGAGCTTCAGGTCGTGGATGTCGTATTCGGTGCAATACAGCCCGCGCACCTTGGCTGCCGCATCGAGGTCGGGCGCGATGCGGCCGTGCATCCAGCGGCGCTTGCCGTCGGCGCTGGCTCCTACCCGCTCGTACTCGACGTTCTCGCCCTCGAGCGCGCGCTTGATGATCGGCCGCAAAAACGCGTTGACGTCGTGCGGCATGACTTGGTACGGCGTCTTGCCGTAGATCTCCGCCTGCGGCCGGCAGACCCAATTGGCAAACGCCTGGTTGACGAACGTGTACTTGAGCGAGCGATCGAGATAGGCGATCGGGCCGGGAATGTTGTCGGCGAACAGCCGCAGCTGCGATTCCTGGGACTTCAGCGCCTCGCGAATGCGGACGTCGTCCTCGATGTCGTTGATCACCGCGAACGCGCCGCCGGTTTTGCGGCCGGGCTCGCGATCGGGGAACAGCGTGATGCGTACCCAGCGCAGGTCGCCGCTGGCCGGGCGTTCGCGGCGATCGTAGCTGACGGTCGCGCCGGCGAAGGCGCGCTCGACATATCCCATCATCTCGTCGAGCGCGTCGGCCGCAATGAAATTCTTCAGCGGCTGGCCCAGAAGATCGTCGACCGCGACGCCGATGTATTCGCCGTAGGGCTTGTTGGCAAAGCGCAGGCGGAACGAGCGATCGAAATAGAAGATCGGCAGGCTGACGCTGTCGGTGACGATGCGCAGGCGATGCTCGCGCTCGCCCGCCTCGAGCTCCATCCTCTTGATGTTGTCGACGTCGGTGTAAGTCGCGAGCACGCCGCGAATGTCGCCGCGCGGCCCGCGATCGGGGTAGTAGTCGACGCGAACCCAGAAGGCATTGCGCTTGACCGACGAAAGCTGGCGCTCGAAGGTCACTCGCTCGCCGTTGAGAGCGGCTTCGAGATAGGCGTGATAAAGCTGGTAGAGCTCGCGGCCGTCGACCTCGGCCACCTCGCGGCCGATCACCTCGTTTTGCGGCTTGCCGGACCAGTCGAGGAAAGCGCGATTGACGAAGCGGTAGCGCTGGTCGCCGTCGATGTAGCAGACCGGCAGGCCGAGCGCGTTCAGCTTGCGCTGGGACAGCGCTAGCAGGGACTCCCTGTCCAGACCTTCGCCGACTGTTTGCTGCGTCGGCAGGTCCAGGCGTGTGAATGAGCGGGGTAGCGCCATGGCACCGGGGTCGGACCGCCTGCCTCCACTCCCGGGAGACGGGCGGTCAATCAGTCTAAGTGTCGAATCCGCCACTTACAAGCAAGTAGTCTGCCATTCGGGGAGCGCGAGTGAAAATGGGCCAAAATCAGCGTTTTTGGCCCTCGAATTGGCGGGGCGACGGCGACGGGCTACAATCAGCGGCACAAAAACCCGCCGGGCGGCACTTTTTGTTAGCTACTGCTGCTTTCGGCGGTCAGCCGGAAGTGCTCCGGCGACTTCCGCGCCGCGCGACGTAGCGACGGCCGCCGGAATTCAGGAGGAAGTCGATGCCCCGCGTCTTGAGCTTGGCAGCCCGCTGGCTGGCGATGTCCGTGCTGTTGCTGCTGCCTGCCGTGGCCGGGGCGGCGCCGGTCGAACCGCCGGCGATTGCCGGTGTGCCGATCGATTTTCTCCTGTTCGGGCTGACCTTGATCGGCGTCGCGTTGTTTCACCGCCATACGCTGCCGATCGCCGTCGGCGGGATGGTCGTGATATCGCTGTTCAAGATTGCGTTTTCGCCGTTCGCGGAAGGACCCGGCGTTGCCGGCTGGCTCGATCACCTCGGGCACGAGTGGGTGCTGCTCACCAACCTGTTGGGCCTGCTGCTCGGCTTTGCCCTGCTGTCCAAGCACTTCGAGGCCAGCCGCATTCCGCAATGGTTGCCCAAACTGCTGCCCGACGACTGGAAAGGCGGCTTGGTCCTCCTTTTCATGATTTTCGTGCTGTCGAGCTTCCTGGATAACATCGCCGCAGCGCTGATCGGCGGCACGATCGCCGGCGCGGTGTTTCGCGGCAAGATCCACATCGGCTACCTGGCGGCGATCGTCGCAGCGTCCAACGCCGGCGGGTCGGGCAGCGTCGTCGGCGACACGACGACGACGATGATGTGGATCGACGGCGTCCATCCACTGCAGGTGCTCGAAGCCTACATTGCCGCCGGCGCCGCGATGCTCGTCTTCGGCATACCGGCGGCGATCCAGCAACAGCGCTACTCGCCGATCACGCGCGAAGCGCCGGCCGGTGTCGTCATCGATTGGGCCCGGGTGTTCATCGTCGCGCTGATTCTCGTGACCGCGATCGTCGTCAACGTCGTCGTCAACGTGCATTACAACGACATTGCCGGCAGCTTTCCCTTTATCGGCGCCGGCGTGTGGGTCGCGCTGCTGATCTGCGTGCCTCTGCGGCGTCCGGCCTGGAGCGAGCTTCCCGGTGCGCTTCGCGGCAGCATTTTCCTGCTGTCTTTGGTACTCGCGGCGTCGATGATGCCGGTGCACAAGCTCCCCGACGCTTCGTGGCATGTCGCGCTGGGACTGGGCTTCGTGTCGGCAGTGTTCGACAACATTCCGCTGACCGCGCTCGCCCTTTCCCAGGGCGGCTACGATTGGGGCTATCTCGCGTATGCCGTCGGCTTCGGCGGATCGATGATCTGGTTCGGCTCGTCGGCCGGCGTCGCCCTGTCGAATATGTACCCGGAAGGCAAGGACGCGATCGCGTGGGTGCGCGGCGGGTGGCACGTCACGGTGGCGTACGTCATCGGATTCGCGGTGATGCTGGCCGTGCTGGGCTGGTTTCCCCAGCCCAAGCACGAAGCACCGACGACCGGCGCCACGATCGGCGTCGGGGCACAGGCCCGCGTCTAAAACGGAGTCGCCGCAGGCAGCGGTCGCGCGGACATTCAGCGTGCCGAGCTTGCTGCGCCTGCCGCAGTGTCCTCAGCGCACCCAGCGGCCTTGAACAAAGTGCCAGCGTCCATTCGGCGTCTGGACCCAATGCTGGGGCTCCCAGCGCCAGCCGTGCCGCTCGCGGATCCAGCCCCCGCGAACCCAGATATGCCTGTGGCCGTTCCATCGCCAGTATCCAGGCGCCCAGACGTATCCGGGGCGCGGCCCAGGCACGATTTCGACATGAGGCGGCGGCGGCGCGATCCGAATGTCGACAAAGGTTGCCGCCGCGGCCGGCAGCGAGACCATCGCGGCGCTCAGTGCGAGTGCAGCCAGCAGGATTCGATTGCGCAATGCCATGACGTTCCTCCGGTGATATGCAACGTCTTAGGCGACATGCGCCCGCCGATGTTGCGATGTCACCGTTAACGTTCGGGCCGCACCGGCTGTTGACAGCCGCGGTGCCCTGCTCTAGTGGTCGACGACCAGGATGTGGACGCGGTAAGGGCCGTGCGCACCGAGCACGATCGTTTGCTCGATGTCGCCGGTGCGCGACGGTCCGGAAACGAGATTGACGGCGCGCGGCATCGGATCGCGCTCGCTGCGGACCAGCGCAAACGCCTCCTCCATGCCGGCGACGATGCGCGCGGCGGACACGATCGCGACATGGGTGTCGGGCAGCAGCATCGTGCCGGTCGGCGTGAGTGCGCTGGAGAGAAGGACCAGCGTGCCGGTTTCGGCGATCGCGCAGAATGAGCCGGTGATGCCCAGCTTGTCGGCGCCTGTGGTCGGGCGCGGCTCGATCGCGAGTCCGGCGCCGGTCCAGTCGAGGTCGGCCAACTCCGGCCAGCAGACGCCCTGCCGCGAGCGCTGCGCGGCCAGCGCCGGGGCCAGTTCGAGCGCGTCGAGGTAGCGGGCGACGCTCGCCGGAATTTCGCGCCGATCGGCGATGCGGGCGACGGTGCTTTCCATGTCGGTCGCGCGCTGCATGAAACGCGCGACCAGATCATCGGGCATGCGCGGCCGTGGGCCCTGGGCGTGCGCAGCGACATACGCTTCGGCGTTCGCACGCGCGACGGCTTCGTCCCTCGCCACGCCGGATTTTGCCAGCGCGTCGCGCACGCGACCGAGAATCCTGTCTCGCCCCGGGTCGTCGCCGGCGGCGCTCATCGGCTGCTCGTTTTGATGAACGAGGCGATGCGCTCGACGCCGGACCGGATCGCCGCCGGCGATGCCGCATACGAAAAGCGCACATGCTGGCCGTCGCCGGGCACGCGTCGTCCGAAATGGATATCGGCGAGCACCGCCACACCCGCTTCGTTCAGCAGGCGCTTGCGGAATTCCTCCGAATCAGCGCAGCCGGTCCGCTTGCATGCCCCGGTCACATTCGGCCACGCGTAGAACGCGCCGCCGGGTGTCTTGCAGCTGATTCCGGGAACCTGGTTCAACAGAGAGACGATCAGGTCTCGCCGCTCGAGGAAAGAGCTTCGCATCGCCTCCGCGTCGCCCTGCGGGCCGGTGATGGCCTCGAGTGCCGCCCACTGGCTGATCTGCGATGCACAGGAATCGGTATTGGTGATCCATCGGGTGAAGATCGGAGCCAGCGCGCGATTGGCGACATAGCCCAGGCGCCAACCGGTCATCGCCCAGGTCTTCGATGCTCCGTCCGAAATGATCGTGCGCTCGAGCATGCCAGGCAGCGACGCGAGCGAGGCGAATTCGCCGTCGTAGCACAGTCGTGAATAGATTTCGTCGGCATACACCCAGATCTGCGGATGCCTGCGCAATATCTCGGCGATCACGCCAAGATCGGCGGTTTTGAGACTCGCGCCGGTCGGGTTATGCGGCGAATTCAGGATCAGCAGCCGGGTCTTCGCCGTGATCTTGGCTTCAAGCTCCTGCGGATCGAAGGCAAAATCGCGCGCTTCGCGCAGGTGTATCGGCACCGGCAATGCGCCGTTGGCCACGATCTGAGATTCGTAGATCGGAAAGCCCGGCACCGGATAAATCACCTCGTCCTCGGTGCCGAAATCGGTCACCGACGCAATCGCGTAGGCGATGAAAGGCTTGGCCCCGGCGCCGATCACCACGTCGTCGGGCTTGATGGTGAGCCCGCGCCTCTGGCCAAGGTCGCGCGCCGCGGCTGCGCGCAGCTCGTCGATGCCTGCCGATGGCGTGTACCCGTGCTTGCCGGCGCGGATTGCCGCGATCGCGGCATCCTGGATATTGGCCGGCGTCGGAAAGTCGGGCTGGCCGATGCAGAACGAGACGATGTCGCGGCCCTGACGGGCCAGCGCGTTGACTTCGGCGAGCACCACAAAGGCATTCTCGGTGCCGAGGCTTTCTCCGCGCCGGCTGATTCTTGGCGCGGCCTTGGCGTCGCGCGGCTTGTTCATTGCTTGTCTCCGCCGGTACGCCGGCCGGCATAGAGCTCTCGAAACGTCCGACCAGCCGGTGCCGGCATGTCGCGGCCGTCGGTCCAGCCACCGCCGAGCGGCAGGCGATGGATCAGCGAATCGCGGCCCCCCATCCGGTGCAGCATGCGCACGCCGATGCGGGTCAACGCGGCGAAGAGGCGCGGCCGCCCTGCAAGCCACGACCAGAGGCGCAAACCGGCGCGTTCGGACCACGGCCGCAGCCGCCGCGCGAACTGCTGCTCGCGCAGCTTTCGCAAAAGGTCGGGCAGCGGGATCTTGACCGGACACACGACGCCGCATTGATTGCACAAGGTCGACGCCTGCGGCAGATCGAGCGCGTTTTCGAGGCCGACGTACGACGGCGTCAGGATCGAGCCGATCGGCCCGGGATAGACCCAGCCGTATGAGTGGCCGCCGATGTTCTGATAGACAGGGCAATGGTTCATGCACGCGCCGCAGCGTATGCAGCGCAGGGCCTCGCTGACTTCGCTGCCGAGCACCGCGCTTCGTCCGGCGTCGACGAGTATGAAGTACATGTGCCGGGCGCCGTGAAATTCGCCTTCGCCCCGGACGCCGGTCAAGAGGTCGACATAGTTGGCGATCGACTGTCCGGTCGCCGAGCGCGGCAGCAGGCGCATCAGGGTCGCCACGTCCTCGAGTGTCGGAACGATCTTCTCGATGCCGGAGATCGCGACGTGGACGTCGGGCAAGGTCGTCGTCAGCGTTGCGTTGCCCTCGTTGGTTACCAGCACGACCGAGCCGGTCTCGGCGACGAAAAAATTGCCTCCTGAGATGCCCATATCGGCGGCCAGATAGTGCTTCCGCAGCACCTGGCGCGCCTCGAGGCAGAGCTCGTTGATCTCCATCTTTTTCGCGGTCCCGTGCACCTTGGCGAACAGGTCGGACACCTCTTCCTTGCTCTTGTGCAGCGCGGGGCCGATGATGTGCGACGGCGGCTCGTAGTCGTTGATCTGCAGGATGTATTCACCGAGGTCGGTTTCGACGACTTCCTTGCCCGCAGCCTCGATCGCGCGATCGAGCGCCGACTCTTCGCTGACCATCGACTTGGACTTGATGATCTTGGCGGCGCCGTGACGCTCCGCGATCGCCAGCACGTGCCGGTTGACGTCGGCCGGCGTCTCGGCCCAGAGGACCGTCGCGCCGCGCGCAGTCGCGTTGCGCTCGAACATCTGCAGCCAGACGTCGAGGTTGTCGAGCGCGCGCTGGCGGATCGCGCGCGCGGCTTCGCGCGTCGCCTCGAAGTCGTCGAGCTCGACCAGCGATTCGCGCCGCTTGGCGACGAATTTACCCTTGATCTTCTGCAAGTTGCCCTGCAGCTGGGCGTTGCCCATGTTGTCGTGCGCGAGTTCCTTGAAGTGCATCGAGGCGATGTGCATTACGCGTCCTGGTGAGGCTAGTCGCCGGCCAGCAATTCGGCGATGTGCAGTACGCGGGTGCGGCTGTCGCCGCGCCGGCGCAGCCGCCCCTCGATGTTGAGCATGCAGCCCAGATCACCGAGCACGACCGCGTCGGCGCCCGAGGCCGCGATGTTCGCGCATTTATTGTCGGCCATGCGCGTCGCGATCTCGCCATACTTTATCGAGAAGGTTCCACCGAAGCCGCAGCAGGTCTCGCACTCGGTCATCTCGGCGAGCCTGACGCCGGGCATCCGCGCCAGCAGCGCGCGCGGCTGTTGCTTGACGCCCATCTCGCGCAGTCCGGCGCAACTGTCGTGATAGGTGATCGTGCCGGCATACGTTCCGGGCACCGCGTCGAGCGTGAGCACGTTCGCCAGGAAATCGGTCAGCTCGAAAGTCCGTTCCGCCAGCGCTCCGGCCCGCGCGAGCATCGCCGGATCGTCGCGAAAGAGGTCGGCGTAGTGGGTCTTGATCATGCCGGTGCACGAGCCGGACGGGGCGACCAGGTAGTCGCAGGCTTCGAATTCGCCGACCAGCTTTCGCGCCAGTGCGATCGCTCCGGCGCGATCGCCGGAGTTGTAGCCCGGCTGGCCGCAGCAGGTCTGCGTCGGCGGCACGAACACTTCGGCGCCGCCCGCTTCGAGCAGCCTGATCGCGGCGAAGCCGATCGACGGACGCATCAGGTCGACCAGGCAGGTGACGAAGAATCCGACGCGCATCTTTGATCCGGAATTCAATTCGACGTTGACAGCTCGCGACCGAGCGGAATCAGTAGGACCGCGTCAGGGCGACGACGCACATGCCCAGCAGCCATTGCGGAAAGATGCCCAGTAGCAGCAACGCGAGTCCGTTGATCGACAGCAATGCCTTGGTATCGCTTCGCGACTCCAGCGGAGCGCTGTCGACCGGGTCGTCGAAGTACATCAGCTTGACGATACGCAGATAGTAGTAGGCGCCGATCAACGACGCCATCACCGCGACGACCGCAAGCCAGACGAGACCTACGTCGACGGCAGCCTCGATCACGGCGAACTTGGCGTAAAAGCCGACCGTCGGCGGAATACCGGCCAGTGAGAACATCGTCAGCAGCATCAGGAACGCATACCAAGGGCTGCGCTGGTTGAGTCCCTTGAAATCGTCCAGCTGGTCGGCTTCGAAGCCGGCGCGCGACAGCAGCAGGACCATGCCGAAGCTGACCAGTGTGGTCATTACATAGGTGATCGTGTAGAACATCGCCGCGCTGTAGCCGTTGATGTTTGCGGCAAGAAAGCCCATCAGCATGTAGCCCATGTTGGCGATCGTCGAGTACGCCAGCATCCGCTTGATGTTGGTCTGCGAGATCGCGATGATATTGCCGGCGATCATCGACAGCAGCGAAAGGATCAGCAGCATTCCCTGCCAGTCGAACGCCATCGCCGCGAGCGATCCGACCAGAAGCCGCGTCATGAAGGCGAACGCGGCGAGTTTGGGGGCCGCGCCGACGAACAGGGTCATCGCCGTCGGCGCGCCCTCATACACGTCGGGCAGCCACATGTGATACGGCACCGCGCCCAGCTTGAACGCGACCGCGGACACGACGAACACCAGGCCGAATGCCAGCATCGTCTTGTTGACGCCGCCGGCGAAAACAGTCGTAGCCACGCGCGCGACGTCGAGGGTCCCGGTCGCGCCGTAGATCATCGACATGCCGTAGAGCAGCAGGCCCGAAGCGAGCGCGCCGAGGACAAAGTATTTCATCGCCGCTTCGATCGCCTGGCCCGATTCCCGTTGCAGCGCAATCATCGAGTACAGCGACAGCGACATCAGCTCCAGTCCGAGATACAGCAGCAGGAAGTGATTGGCCGAAATCATCACCATCATGCCCAGCAGCGCGAACATCATCAGCGCGAAGGTCTCGCCGCGAAACAGTCCGCGTTCCGTCAGGTAGCTGCGCGAGTACGCGAGCGTCAGCGCGACGGTGACGCAGCTCAAGAACTTGAGCACGTCGGCCAGCGCGTCGGCGACAAAGGTATTGCCGAACGTGTGTGCCGGCGACTCGTGGAATACGTACAGCGACAGCCACGCGGTCGCGACCACGCCGAGCTGGGTCAGCCAGTAGCTCCATTTGCGCCGGGTTTCGGGCAGCACCAAATCGACCATCAGCACGACGCACGCTGCGACCAGCAGCGTGATCTCCGGTAACGCCGGAAGAAAGTCGAAATTCGCCGGTGTGCCGGTCATCACAGTTTGCTCTTGGCGACGTGCGCCAGCAGGTCGGTGACGGACGCGTGCATGACGTCGGTGAACGGCTTCGGATAGACGCCCATGACCAGGACCACCGCGGCGAGTGTGGCCAGCAGCCAGAACTCTCGCCGCGACAGGTCCTTCAGCGCGGCGACCTGCTCGCTTACCACCGCGCCGAACCAGACCCGCTTGTACATCCAGAGCGTGTAGGCGGCGCCGAGGATCAGCGTGACCGCGGCGAGGAATCCCACCCAAAAATTCGCCTTGACCGCGGCGAGGATCACCATGAACTCGCCGACGAATCCGCTGGTGCCGGGCAGACCGGCATTGGCCATCGCGAACAGCATCGCGAGAGCGGCGAATCGCGGCATTGTGTTGACGACGCCGCCGTAATCGGCGATCTGCCGACTGTGCATGCGGTCATACAGCACGCCGACGCAAAGAAACATCGCCGCCGAGACGAAGCCATGCGAGAGCATCTGAATGAGCCCGCCCTCGACGCCGAGCTCGCTGAACAGAAAGAATCCCAGCGTGACGAAGCCCATGTGCGCGATCGACGAATAGGCGATCAGCTTTTTCATGTCGGCCTGCACCAGCGCGACGAAGCCGATGTAGATCACCGCGATCAGCGACAGCGTGATGATGAAGTTGGCCAGATAATGGCTGGCATCCGGCAGTATCGGCAGCACGAAGCGGACAAAGCCGTACGCGCCGACCTTGAGGGTCAGCGCCGCGAGCACGACCGAGCCGCCGGTCGGCGCCTCGACGTGCGCGTCGGGCAGCCAGGTATGCACCGGCCACATCGGGACCTTGACGGCAAACGAAAGGACGAACGCAACGAAAAGCAGGAGCTGCGTCTTCAGCGACAGCGGAAGCTGATACCACTCGAGAATCGAAAAACTGCCGCCGCTGACCGAGTACAGATAGATGAACGCGACCAGCATCAGGAACGAACCGAGCAGCGTGTATAAAAAGAACTTGATCGCCGCGTAGACACGGTTCGGGCCGCCCCAGATGCCGATGATCAGGTACATCGGAATCAGCATCGCTTCGAAGAAAACGTAGAACAGCACGCCGTCGAGCGAGGCGAACACGCCGTTGATCAGGCCCGACATGATCAGGAATGCCGCCATGTACTGTGCGACCCGCGTCTGGATGACGACCCAGCCGGCCCAGACGACCAGCACGGTGATGAAACTGTTCAGCAGGACGAAAAGCAGCGAAATGCCGTCGATGCCGAGCAGATAATTGACGTTGAAGCGCGGGATCCACTCGACCGCCTCGACGAACTGCATCTCGGCGGTGCCGAGCCTGAAATGCACGTAGAGCGGGATCGTGACGGCGAACCCGGCGACTGCGCCCACCAGCGCCAGCCAGCGCGCAGCGGCAGCATCGGCGTCGCGGTGAACCGCGAGCACCAGCAGGCCGGCGACGATCGGAACCCAGATCGCGAGACTCAGGTAGGGCAGCATCAGACGACCCTCAGCACGACCCACCAGAACAGGGCGATGAACACGCCCAGGATCATCGCGAACGCGTACAGGTACATGTAGCCCGACTGGATAAGGCGCAGCGCAGCGGATGCCGCGCCGACCATGCGCGCGCTGCCATTGACGAAGAATCCGTCGATCACCGAACGGTCGCCGATCTCCGAAAACAGGCTACCGGTGCGCCGGAAACCACCGGCGAAAAACCAGTCGTTGAAACGATCGATGTAATAATTGTTGGCGAGCAGCGCATACAGCGCCTCGGTCCGGGCCTGGATCTTTGCCGGCAGGTCCGGGCGACGAATGTAGAGGAGCCACGCGAGCCCGATGCCGGCGAGCGCGAACCAGAACGGAGCCCCGGCGAGGCCGTGCGCGATGAACTCGCCGACGCCATGCCATTCCTCGCGCAGCGTCGCCATGCCGGCGTGTTGCGGCGCGATGGCGATCGAGCTTCCGAAGAAATCGCCGAACAGCACCGGATCGACATACGCCCAGCCGGCATAGATCGACGGGATCGCCAGCAGGATCAGCGGCACGGTGACCACCCAGGGGCTTTCGTGCGGCGGACCGGCGGCTGCTTGGTCGTCGTGTCCAGGCTCCTCGTGGGCAGCGTCGGCAGGAGGCGGATGCCGGAAGCGCTCCTCGCCGTGGAACGCGAGGAACAGCATGCGAAAACTGTACACCGCCGTCACGAGCACTCCGAGCGTCAGCGCCACCCGCGCGTAGGTGTGCCCGGTCACCGTCGACAGCTGGACCGCCTCGATGATCGCGTCCTTGGAGAAGAATCCGGCAAACGGTGGGATGCCTGCCAGTGCGAGCGACCCGATCACCGTCGTCCAGTAGGTGATCGGCATGTACTTCCTCAATCCTCCCATCCGGCGCAGATCCTGTTCGTGATGCAGCGCGATGATCACCGAACCTGCGGCCAGGAACAGGAGCGCCTTGAAGAATGCGTGCGTCATCAGGTGAAAGATGGCCGCCGAGTAGGCGGACACGCCCAGCGCGACGGTCATGTAACCCAGTTGCGACAACGTCGAGTAGGCGATGACCCGCTTGATGTCGTTTTGCACGATGCCCAGAAACGCCATGAACAGCGCGGTCGTTGCGCCGATGATGGTGACGAACGACAACGCGGTGTCGGACAGCTCAAACAGCGGGCTCATCCGCGCGACCATGAAGATTCCGGCAGTCACCATCGTCGCCGCGTGGATCAGCGCCGAGATCGGCGTCGGGCCTTCCATCGAGTCCGGTAGCCACACATGCAGCGGAACTTGCGCGCTTTTGCCCATCGCACCGACGAACAGACCGATGCAGATCGCAGTCAGCACCGACCATTGCCTGTCGCCGACGAAATTCAGCGTTGCGCCTGCGGCTTGCGGCGCGGCGGCGAAGACGGTTGCGTAGTCGAGCGAGCCGAAAAACGCGACGATCAGGCCGATACCCAGCACGAAGCCGAAATCGCCGACACGGTTGGCCAGAAACGCCTTGAGGCTCGCGTAGTTCGCAGTCGGGCGCGTGTACCAGAAGCCGATCAGCAAGTACGACACGAGGCCGACTGCCTCCCACCCGAAAAACAGCTGCAGGAAGTTGTTCGCCATCACCAGCATCAGCATGCTGAAGGTGAACAACGATATGTAGGCAAAAAACCGCGTGTAGCCGGGATCGTCGGCCATGTAGCCGACCGTGTAGACGTGGACCATCAGTGACACGAACGAGACGACGGTGATCATCAGCGCCGTCAGCGGATCGATCAGGAACCCGATAGCGAACTTGATCCCGCCCGACGACATCCAGGTGTAGACGTCGCCGTTGAACGAATGGCCGGCCAGCACGTCTCTCAGCACCCAGGCCGACGCGGCGGTCGACACGGCGACCCCGAGTATGCAGATCCAGTGCGACAGCGCTCGGCCCAGCCTGGGGCCCCAGAGGCCGACAACCACGGCTGCGAGCAGCGGGGCCGCAGGTATCAGCAGGTAGATTTGTTCCGTCGTCATCGCTAGTGCTTGAGCGTCGCCAGATCTTCGACGTCGATCGAGCGAACGGTGCGGAACAGAAGAACCAGGATCGCCAGGCCGATCGCCGACTCGGCGGCCGCCACCGTCAGGATGAAGAAGACGAATACCTGTCCCGCCGGGTCGTTGAGGTAGTGCGAGAAGGCGATGAAATTAAGATTGACGGCGAGCAGCATCAGCTCGATCGCCATCAGCATCAGGATGACGTTGCGCCGGTTGAGGAAGATGCCGATCACGCTGATCGCGAACAGGATCGCGCCGAGGACCAGGTAATGCGTCAGCGTCGGTTGCCAGGTAAACGACAAGTCCATTGCTCCCTGAAGGCTGCGGCCGGGTCTGCCGGCCCTGCCATTGTTGCTGCTAGCGTCCTTCGCGCGCTCAGCGCTCGTTCTTCTCCGCCGGCATGTCGAGCACACGCAGACGATCGCCACGGCGCACCTTGACCTGGGCTGCCGGATCCTGGCGCTTGCTCGTGCGCGGCGCCCGATGTGTCAGTGCGATCGCGGCGATGATCGCCACCAGCAGGATCACCGCCGCGATTTCGAACGGATAGGCGTAATCGGTATAGAGGAGCAGGCCCAGAGCGCGGGTGTTGCTGTAACCCGCGGCGGCAGCCGCCGGCGCCGCGTCGGTCGCTGGGGCGAAGTAGCCGCCGAGCAGCACCAAGGTCATCTCGACCAGGATCAGTATGCCGACCGTCGCGCCGACCGGAATGTAGCTTTTAAATTGCTCGCGCATCTTGGCGAAGTTGACGTCGAGCATCATCACGACAAAAAGGAAAAGGACCATCACCGCGCCGACGTAGACCAGCACAAGAGCGATGGCGAGGAACTCGGCCTGCAGCAGCAGCCATATTCCCGCGGCACTGAAGAACGAAAGCACCAGCCACAGCGCCGAGTGCACGGGGTTGCTGCTGCTGATCACGCGCAAGGCGGCGAAGACCAGCACTGCCGCGAAAACGTAAAAGACGACCGGCTGGATATTCACGGCTTATCTATACTTCGCATCTTGAGCGCGATCGGCCGCTATCTGCGCCTCGTAGCGGTCGCCGACGGCGAGCAGCATTTCCTTCGTGTAGATCAGGTCGCCCCGCGTTTCGCCGTGGTACTCGAGTATCCGCGTTTCGACGATCGAGTCGACCGGGCACGACTCCTCGCAGAACCCGCAGAATATGCATTTGGTGAGATCGATGTCGTAGCGCGTCGTGCGCCGTGTGCCGTCCTCGCGCGCTTCCGACTCGATCGTGATCGCCAGCGCCGGGCACACCGCTTCGCACAGCTTGCACGCGATGCAGCGCTCCTCGCCGTTCGGATAGCGGCGCAGCGCGTGCAGCCCGCGAAAGCGCGGGCTCATCGGCGTCTTTTCCTCGGGGAACTGGACGGTGATCTTCGGCCGGAACATGTTCGTCAAAGTGACGCGCAGGCCCTGCCACAGCTCGATCAGCAGGTAGGCGTTGAAGAAGTCGCGGACTCTCTGCAGCATCGCCAATGCTCAGTGGAAAAGGTAGGCCCAGCGCGTCTGCATCATCGCGCCGAGAAAAGCGATCCACACCAGCGTTACCGGGATGAATATTTTCCAGCCCAGCCGCATGATCTGGTCGTAACGGTAGCGGGGAAAGGTCGCGCGTATCCACAGAAAGATGAACAGCATCGCGCAGATCTTGACGAACAGCCAGAGGAAACCATCGCCGAGCGGATGCAGCCCGGCGATCCCGATCTCGTTCAGGATCGGCAGCGGCGCCAGCCAGCCGCCGAGGAACATGGTCGAGGCCAGCGTGGAGATCAGGATCATGTTCATGTATTCGGCGAGGAAGAACACCGCGAACGTCACTCCCGAGTACTCGACGTGGAAGCCGGCAACGATCTCGGACTCGCCTTCGGCGACGTCGAACGGGTGGCGATTCGTCTCGGCGATGCCCGATACCAGGTAGACGACGAACAGCGGCAGCAGCGGCAGCAGGTACCAGTGCCAGAAGCCGCCGCTCTGGCCGCGCACGATGTCGCTGATATTGAGGCTCGATGCCGCCATCAGCACGCCGACCAGCGCAAAGCCCATCGCGATCTCGTACGACACGATCTGCGCCGCCGAGCGCAGGCAGCCGAGGAACGCATATTTGGAATTCGAGGCCCAGCCGGCGAGGATGACTCCATAGACGCCGATCGAGCTCATCGCCAGGATGTAGAGCAGCCCGGCGTTGATGTTGGACAGGACCATGCCATCGTCGAACGGGATCACGGCCCAGGCGGCTAACGCCGGGCCGAGCGAGAGCAGCGGGGCCAGGAAGAAGAGACTGCGGCTCGCTCCCGACGGAACGATGATCTCCTTGAACACCAGCTTGAAAACGTCGGCGAACGGCTGCAGAAGGCCCAGCGGACCGACGCGGTTGGGGCCGATGCGAACTTGCATCCAGCCGATCACCTTGCGCTCGGCCAGCGTCAGATAGGCGACGGCGAGGATAAGCGGAATCGCGATGGCGACGATCTTGGCCAGCGTCCACACAGCCGGCCAGGTCGGACCGAAAAAATCCTGGACCGGAGAGAGCAGCTCGTTCACAGGACCGCCTCGACCACGATCGACCCGAACATCGGCCCCAGCATGCTCGTCGTCGGATGCGCGGCCGCAATACGCACGCAGCCGTCGGGCACGCTGGGATCGGCTACGACCTTGAGCATCGCCTCGCCCTCGCCGCGGCGCACGCGGGCAGCGTCACCGTCGGCAAGCTGCAGCCGCGCCAAGGTCGCCGCGCTGGCGCGCACGGCTGGCGGCCGCGCGTTGCGCGTCTTCTGCAGCGAAGCCGCGCGCCGCACCAGCGGATCGGCGAAATACATCGGCACGTCGGCGACGCGCTCCGGCACGGCGTCGGTACTGGCCGGTGCACCGATCGCGGTGCCGGTCGCATTCGACAGACCCGCCGCGATCGCCTCCGCCGCCGGCAATTCCAGACGGACAGCCTCGATGCTGTCCTGCGCGAAGCCTGCCAGGCCGAGCAGCGACCCCAGCACGCGCAGCACTTTCCAGGCCGGCCTCGCCTCGCCCAGCGGCGGCGCGACGCCGTTGAACGCCTGCACGCGCCCCTCGCAGTTGACGAAGGTGCCGGCGGTCTCGCTGAAGGGTGAGATCGGCAGCACGACATCGGCGTGCTCGGCCACACCGGAACGAAACGGCGAGAGCGCGATCACGCATTCGGCGGCCTTCAGCGCCGCGCGCGCGACACCCGGGTCCGCGGCGTCAAGATCGGTCTCCGTATGCAAAAGCAGGTAGGCTTTGCGTGGCGAGACCAGCATCGCATTCGCATTCATGCCGCCGCGTTGCGGCATCGCCCCTGCAATGTGGCCGCCCACCGAATTGGCCGCTTCGGTCAAAAAGCCTTGTGTTGCGCCAGTCAGCCGCGCGAGCTCCTGCGCGAGCGCATGCAACTGGGCCGCGTTCGGATGGTGTTGCGCGAAGTTGCCCAGAAAGATGCCCTTGCGCTCGCCCGAGGCGAGGCTTGCCGCGATGGCCTGCGCGTCCGCCGACGCGGTAATGCCGGAAAGAGCCGCCGGCGCCGGTTTGCCCGCGCCCGCGGCCGCTGCGACGACGATTTCCGCCAGCACGCGCGGCATCGCCGACGGCGCGACGATCGCCTTGCGCGCGACCCTGATCGATAGATCGTCGTCGCTCGCGTGCACCAGCGAAAGCTGCGCACCTTTTTTGGCCGCCTGGCGCAGCCGGTGCGCGAGCAGCGGATGGTCGTTGCGCAGGAAGCTGCCGACGATCAGTATGCGATCGAGCGCGGCGAACTCAGCGATGGACATGCCGAGCCAGGGAGCACCCGCCGGTGGCGTATCGACGGAGAAATCCGATTGCCGCAGCCTGAAATCGATGTTGTCGCTGCCGAGACCGCGAATGAGCTTTTGCGCGAGATGCAATTCCTCGAGCGTCGAATGCGGCGACACCAGCGCGCCGACGGCATCCGCGCCATATTGGTCGCGCACGCGGACGAGCTCGGCGGCGGCGTACTCGAGCGCCGTTTGCCAGTCGGATTCGACCAGCCGTCCGTCACGCCGCAGCAACGGATGCGTCAGCCGGTCCTGCGAATTGAGCCCCTCGTAGGAAAACCGGTCCTTGTCCGACAGCCAGCATTCGTTGATCGGCTCGTTTTCCAGCGGCACGACGCGCATGACTCTGTCGTTCTTGACCTGGACGATGAGATTGCTGCCCAACCCGTCGTGCGGCGACACCGATTTTCGTCGCGCCAGCTCCCAGGTCCGCGCCGTGTAGCGGAACGGCTTCGATGTCAGCGCGCCGACCGGACACAGGTCGATCATGTTGCCGGACAGCTCGGAGTCAACGGTGCGGCCGACGAAGGTCATGATCTCCGCGAACTCGCCGCGGTTCGTCATGCCCAGCTCCATGACGCCTGCGATCTCCTGGCCGAAGCGAACGCAGCGCGTGCAATGGATGCAGCGCGTCATGTCGGTCGCGATCAGCGGGCCCAGGTTCTTGTTGAGCACCACCCGCTTGGGCTCGTCGTAGCGCGAGCTCGACGCGCCGTAGCCGACCGCGAGATCCTGCAGCTGGCATTCGCCACCCTGGTCGCAGATCGGGCAGTCCAGCGGGTGATTGATCAACAGGAATTCCATCACGCCCTTTTGCGCGGTGACGGCGGCTTCGGAGTGGGTCCAGACCTTCATGCCTTCGGCGGCCGGTGTCGCGCAGGCCGGCTGCGGCTTCGGCGCCTTCTCGACCTGGACCAGGCACATGCGGCAATTGGCGGCGATCGTGAGCTTCTTGTGCCAGCAGAAATGCGGCACATAGATGTCGAGCTTGTGCGCGGCGTCCATCACCGTGCTGCCGTTGGGCACCTGGACGGACTTGCCGTCGACTTCGAGCGTCAGCATCGCGCGCACCCGGAAGCTGGCGCGGTCGGAAGGTCAAACATACGCGGGCACCAGGCACTGCTTGTGGTCGATGTGGTGCTGGAATTCGGCGCGGAAATGCTTGATGAAGCTCTTTACCGGCAGCGCCGCGGCGTCGCCCAGCGCGCAGATCGTGCGTCCCGCGATGTTGTCTGACACCGACAGCAGCAGGTCGAGGTCCTCGTTTTTTCCCTTGCCGTGCTCGATGCGGTCGACGACGCGCCACAGCCAGCCGGTGCCCTCGCGGCACGGCGTACACTGCCCACAGGACTCCTCGAAGTAGAAGTAGGACAGCCGCAGCAGCGACCGCACCATGCAGCGCGTGTCGTCCATCAGGATCACCGCGCCGGAGCCCAGCATCGAGCCGGCCTTGGCGATCGAGTCGTAATCCATATCGGTGGCAAGCATGACCTCGCCGGGCAGCACAGGCATCGACGAGCCGCCGGGGATGCACGCCTTGAGCTTGCGCCCCGCCCGCATTCCACCGGCCATGTCGAGCAGCTGGGCGAACGGCGTGCCGAGCTTGATCTCGTAATTGCCCGGCCGGGCGACGTCGCCCGACACGGAAAAGATCTTCGTGCCGCCGTTGTTCTGGCGTCCGAGCGCGAGAAAGGCCTCGCCGCCGTTATTGATGATCCACGGCACGGCGGCGAAGGTCTCGGTGTTGTTGATCGTCGTCGGCTTACCGTACAGGCCAAAGCTCGCCGGAAACGGCGGCTTGAAGCGCGGCAACCCCTTTTTCCCCTCGAGCGATTCGAGCAGCGCAGTTTCCTCTCCGCAGATGTACGCGCCATAGCCGTGATGGTTGTACAGGTGAAAGGAAAAACCGCTGCCGAGGATGTTGTCGCCGAGAAACCCGGCTGCGTAGGCCTGCTCGAGCGCCTGCTCGCAGCGCTCGTAGGTATCCCAGATCTCGCCGTGGATGTAGTTATAGCCGCGCTTGCAGCCCATCGCATACGCGGCAATCGCCATCCCCTCGATCAGGATGTGCGGGTTGTAGCGCATGATGTCGCGGTCCTTGAAGGTCCCCGGCTCGCCCTCGTCGGAATTGCACACCAGGTATTTCTCGCCGGCATACTGCTGCGGCATGAAGCTCCACTTGAGGCCGGTGGGGAAGCCGGCGCCACCACGGCCGCGCAGCGCCGACTTCTTGACTTCGGCGATCACGGTGGCCGGCGGGATTTTCTCGGCCAGGATCCTTTTGAGCGCGCCGTATCCGCCGCGCGCGACATAGTCGTCCAGCGCCCAGTTGCGGCCATTGAGCCCGGCCATGATGATGGCGTCGGGGCCGTAGTCGAGGAATTCGGCCGGGGCGTTCACGGTGCGGGCTCCGCCGCCAGCTCGGCCAGCAGTCGATCGAGCTCCGCCGGACGCATCCAGCTGCACATGCGCTTGTTGTTGACCAGCACCACCGGCGCATCGCCGCAGGCGCCGAAGCATTCGCCCTGCTTCAGCGTGAACATCCGGTCCGGCGTCGTTTCGCCGAATCCGATGCCGAGCTTCCGCTTAAGGTGCTCGGCAGCCTCGCTCGCGCTTTGCAGGGCGCACGGCAGATTGGTGCAGATTGTCAGCTTGAACCGGCCGATCGGCTCGGTGTTGTACATCTCGTAGAAAGTCGCGACCTCGTAGACGGCGATCGGCGGCATGTCGAGATAGCCAGCGACAAAGTCCATCGTCTCGGTCGAAAGCCAGCCCTTTTCGTCCTGCGCGATCGCCAGCGCGGCCATCACCGCCGAGCGTTTTTGATCGGACGGGTACTTGGCGATCTCGTGATCGATCCTGGTCAGTGCCTGGGCACTGAGGATCATCGCCGGCTTCGCTTGCGATTCGCTCACGTTTCGCCAGTCCAGTAATCGACGTGGTCGCCGATTTGGGTCATGTGGCGCAGCCCGCCGCCGTAAGCGCCTATCTTCCCTGAATCGGGGTATTCGCAGACCTCCGCCGGCATCATCGTGCTGATCGACAGGTAGCAGAGGTCCGAGTCCGAGTCGTTTACGATCTGATGGGCGGTTTCCGGACCGCCGACGGGGCAGCAGATGACATCGCCGGCGCGGATCTGTCGCGTCTCGTTGCCGTAGCGCAGCTTGCCGTTGCCCTTGACGATGAAGAACATTTCCTCCTCGCCGCGGTGGCTGTGGAAGGGGCAGGAGCTCTTCCCGGGCGGGACTACATCGTACGAATAACCGAGATCCTTCGCGCCGAGCGGCGGGCCGATGCGAGCCGACCTGGACTCGAATTTGTCGCCCTTGGCAAAATGCTCGAGCTTCAACTGATCGATGTTGATGACTCTGCTATCGATGACGCTCATCGGTCGATCTCTCCGAACACGATATCCTGCGAGCCGAGGATCGCGACGACGTCGGCGAGCATGTGCCCACGCGACATCTCGTCCAGCGCCGCCAGGTGCGGGAAGCCGGCAGCGCGGATTTTCATGCGGTACGGCTTGTTGGCGCCGTCCGAGATGAGGTAGATGCCGAACTCGCCCTTCGGGTGCTCGACCGCCGCATACACTTCCCCCGGCGGCACGTGAATGCCTTCGGTGAAGAGCTTGAAATGATGGATCAGCTCTTCCATGTTCGCCTTCATTTCCTCGCGCGAGGGCGGTGCGATCTTGTGGTTGGCGGTGATCACCGGTCCGGGGTTGACACGAAGCCAATCGATGCACTGCTTGATGATCCGGTTCGCTTCGCGCATCTCCTGCACGCGGACCAGATAGCGGTCGTAGCAGTCACCGGTCGTTCCCACCGGTATGTCGAACTTCATCCGGTCGTAGACTGCGTACGGCTGCTTTTTGCGCAGATCCCAGGCAACGCCCGAGCTGCGCAGCATCGGGCCGGTGAAACCGAGCGCCTTCGCGCGCTCCGGCGTGACCACGCCAATGCCTACCGTGCGCTGCTTCCAGATCCGGTTCTCGGTGAGCAGGGTTTCGTATTCGTCGACGTAGGTCGGGAATCGCCGGGTGAAATCTTCGATGAAATCGAGCAGGCTGCCCTGCCGGTTCTCGTTCATCCGCGCGATCGCCCGAGCGTTGTGGATCGGCGACGGCTGGTATTGCGGCATGCGGTCGGGCAGGTCGCGGTAGACGCCTCCCGGGCGATAGTACGCGGCGTGCAGGCGCGCCCCGGAAACCGCTTCGTAGCAGTCCATCAGGTCTTCGCGCTCGCGGAAGCAGTACAGAAACGTCGTCATCGCACCCACGTCGAGCGAATACGCGCCCAGCCACAGCAGGTGATTGAGGATCCGCGTGATCTCGTCGAACATCACCCGGATATAGAGCGCACGGATTGGAACGTCGATGCCGAGCAGCTTTTCGATCGCCAGGCAATAGGCGTGCTCGTTCGACATCATCGAGACGTAATCCAGCCGGTCCATGTACGGCAGCGACTGGACGTAGGTCTTGTATTCGGCGAGCTTTTCGGTGGCCCGGTGCAACAGCCCGATGTGCGGATCTGCGCGCTGGATGACTTCACCATCGAGCTCGAGCACCAGCCGCAGCACGCCGTGCGCCGCCGGGTGCTGGGGCCCAAAATTCATCGTGTAGTTGCGAATTTCCGCCACGTCTTCAGCCCTTGCGGAACCCTTCGCTTTCCGCGTAGCTGTCCTCGCGGATGATGCGCGGTACGACCTCGCGCGGCTCGATCGTCACCGGCTGGTAGATGACGCGGCCCTGGTCGGGGTCGTAGCGCATCTCGACGTTGCCGGACAAAGGAAAGTCCTTGCGGAACGGATGGCCGACAAAACCGTAATCGGTCAGGATGCGCCGCAGATCCGGATGACCGGTAAACATGACGCCGTAGAAATCGAACGCCTCGCGCTCGTACCAGTTGGCCGACGGCCAGACGTCTATGACCGATGGCAGCACCGGAAAATCGTCGTCGGGCGCGAAGGCGCGCACGCGCAGGCGGTGATTGTGCGTGATCGACAGCAGGTGATAGACCACCGCGAACCGCCCGCCGTGCAGTCGCTTTGGCGGCTCCGCCGGCGTCGCGTCGGAGCTCGAGTAGGCGAGCCCGCGCGAGGTGGCGCCGTACGCCGAATAGTCGACGCCACAAATGTCGATCAGCGTCTCGAAGCGAAACTCGGGCAGATCGCGCAGCGAACGCATCGTCGCGATCAGCCGCTCGGCGTCGACGACCGCCGTGACGGCGCCGAACGCCGTCTCGACGAGAAGCTTGTCCGCGAATACGGATCCGAGCGCTTCGGAAAGCATCGCGTTGTTCATCAGCGTGCGATCGTATTGGTGCGCCAGATCTTGTTTTGCAGCTGGATGATCCCGTAGAGCAGCGCCTCGGCCGTCGGGGGGCAGCCGGGCACATAGATGTCTACCGGCACGATGCGATCGCAGCCGCGGACGACCGAGTAAGAATAGTGGTAGTAGCCGCCGCCGTTGGCGCACGAGCCCATCGAAATGACCCAGCGCGGCTCCGCCATCTGGTCATAGACGCGGCGCAACGCAGGCGCCATTTTGTTGCACAGCGTGCCGGCGACGATCATCACGTCGGATTGACGCGGACTGGGCCGGAACACCACGCCGAAGCGGTCGAGGTCGTAGCGCGCCGCCCCAGCGTGCATCATTTCGACGGCGCAGCAGGCGAGGCCGAAGGTCATCGGCCACATCGATCCGTTGCGCGACCAGTTGATCAGCGCGTCGAGCGAGGTGGTGACGAAACCCTTTTCGAGGATGCCTTCAATGGGCATGGAGCCCCTTCATCACGGTAACTATTCCCATTCCAGCGCGCCTTTTTTCCACTCGTAGACGAAGCCGATCACCAGAATGGCCAGGAAGACCATCATCGACCAGAAACCGAAGATGCCGATGTCGGGCAGAACGACCGCCCAGGGAAAAAGAAACGCAATCTCGAGATCGAACAGGATGAACAGGATGGCGATCAAGTAGTAGCGGACGTCGAACTTCATCCGCGCGTCCTCGAAGGCTTCGAACCCGCATTCGTAAGGGGACAGTTTCGCCGCGTCGGGACGGTTGGGCGCGACCAGCGTTCCGACGGTAAGCAGGAGCAGCCCGATGCCGACACCGACCAGGATGAAAAGCAGGATCGGAAAATACTGTTCCAGCATGATCGTATCGACCACCCCCGTCAAAACGCGACGGCAGCAAACCGTCGCCGCAATGAACTGCTGCTGCTTAAGCGCTCGCGCGCCTTGTCATTCTGGTGCCGACGGGGAGACTCGAACTCCCACGGCTTACGCCACTGCCCCCTCAAGACAGCGTGTCTACCAATTTCACCACGTCGGCTTGTCAGTGCGCTGCACGGTCGGTTCGCATCCGGCAGACCAAGAGCTCCTGGTTTTGGCCGATCGCGGCAGGCCTCGCCGCCACCCGCCGCTATTTGGGTATTTCCCCCGCTTTCGAATTCGGATCGGCAGGCGCCGGAGCTACCGGCGCCGCGGGTGCCGCTGGCTGAGGCAAATCGCCCGCCTTCGGCGCGGTCGCAGGCGCTTTCGGCGCCACGCCCTGCTGCATCAGATCCCGCGCCGCCTCGTGATTGGTCGCTAGATACGTCAAGCCGAGACTCGACAGAAAGAACACGGTCGCCAGTATCGCGGTTGTCCGGGACAGGAAGTTCGCCGAGCCTGCGGCGCCAAAAAGGCTGCCCGACGCGCCGCTGCCGAACGCGGCGCCCATGTCGGCCCCCTTGCCATGCTGCATCAATATAAAGCCGATCAACGCCACGGCTATCAGAAAGTGCACACCGATCAGAACCGTTTCCCAGATCATCCTTCGTTCCTTGTCGCCCACCGCGCGTCCGGCGAACGAGCCGTCGCTGCGCCGCGCTGCGTCGTGTTAGGCACGCGCAATCGCCAAAAATTCGTCAGCCTTGAGCGATGCTCCGCCCACCAGGCCACCGTCGATATTCGCACACGCAAACAGCGTTTTGGCGTTATCCGCCTTCACGCTTCCTCCGTAAAGCAACAGCATCTCTTCCGCCGCCGCACCTACTGCCGCCCGCAGCCGGCGGCGCAGAAGCTCATGTACGGCCTCGGCCTGCTGCGGCGTGGCCGTTCTGCCCGTACCGATCGCCCACACCGGCTCATAGGCGACGACTGCCCGCGCGAGCTTCTCGCCCAGCACGGCCACAACGGCATCCAGCTGTCGCAGCACGACCGCATCGGTAGCGGATGCCTCGCGCTCAGCCAGTGTCTCACCCACGCAGACGATCGGCGTCAAACCGGCCGCCAGCACTGCAGCAGCCTTGTTCGCGACTGCCGCGTCGGTCTCGCCGTACAGCATCCGCCGCTCGGAGTGGCCGACGATCGCCACGCGGCTGCCGAATTCGGCCACCATCGTCGCCGCGACCTCTCCGGTGAATGCGCCGGAAGCATGTTCGCTGACGTTCTGGGCACCCCAGTCGAGCACCGAGCCGGAAAGCGCCGCCTGAGCCTGCCAAAGATAGGGAAATGGCACGCAAATCGCTATTCGCCGCGACGGCATCGCCGTCCAGCCCGAACGCAAGTCGGCGAGCAGCGCGTCGTTCTGCCGCAAACCGCCGTTCATTTTCCAGTTGCCGACGACCAGTTTGCCGCGCATTGCTCGCTTGTAAAACCGCATTTGGCCGCAATTGCGGCCGGCCGGGCTATAACCTGTGGATTTTACCCTGCCGCACGCGGCGGGGTCAACGCGCTGCACCGCAGCATCGCGGCCAGCGGCGCTAGGCGGGCTCTTCGATTCCGGCGAGGCGCCGCAAACGGCGCATCAAAAGCGGCAGGAACCAGACTGCGGCGGTCATGACGCCCAGCGTCGCCGCGACCGGACGGGCGAAGAACGCTGTCAGCTGGCCGTCCGACTTGATCATCGAGCTGACGAAATTCTCCTCCAGCATGCCGCCGAGGACGACGCCGAGGATTGCCGGCGCGACCGGGAAGCCGTTTTCCTCGAGGATGAACGCGGCGATGCCGGCGATCAGCATCACGGTGACGTCGAAGGCGGTGTTGTTGATCGCGAACGAGCCGACGACGCAGAACAGCATGATCACCGGCATCAGGACAGTGCGCGGCACCTTGAGGATCTGCTTCGACACCTTGATACACCACCAGCCGAGCGGCAGCATGATCAGGTTGGCGATGATGAACAACAGATAGACCGCGTAGATGTTCTGCGGGTTGTTGGTGAAAAGGGATGGTCCCGGATTCATGTTTTTCATGTACAGCACGCCGATGACAATCGCGGTGATCGAGTCGCCCGGAATACCGAAAACCAGCGCGGGAATCCAGGCGCCGGCCAGCGCGCTGTTGTTCGCCGAGCCCGACTCGACGATGCCTTCGACATGACCGGTGCCGAATTTCTCCGGCTCCTTCGAAAACTTCTTGCTCATCGCATATGACATCCACGCCGCGATGTCGGCGCCGGCGCCAGGCAGCGCGCCGACCAGCGTACCCAGGGCGCTGCCGCGCAGGATCTGAACAGGATATTTCCTGGCCAGCCGCCACATGCCCTTGAAGACGTTGCCGATCGGCTTGTCGACGATCTTCAAGGTCGGGTTGGTATCGACCGCATAGCGGATGATTTCCGAGATCGCGAACATGCCTATCATCATCGGGATCAGCCCGATGCCGCCCAGAAGCTCGACGCTGCCGAAGGTGAAACGCGGAATCGCTGCCGGGTTGTTCAGTCCGACGCACGCGACCAGCAGACCGAGCAGCAGCGAAATGAATCCCTTCAGCGGGCGATCCGACGTGATGAAGACGGCGCAGGTAAGTCCGAGCAGGACCAGCCAGAAATATTCGAACGAACTGAAGTTCAGCGCAAACTCGGCGAGCGCCGGCGCCGAAACCATCAGCACCGCCGTGCCGAACAGCCCGCCGACCGCGGAAAACACCAGCCCTGCACCGAGCGCGGTATCCGCCTGCCCCTTTTTGGTCATCGCGTAGGCTTCGTCGGTATACGCGGCCGACGCCGGCGTGCCCGGCATGCGCATCAGGCAGCCCGGGATATCGCCGGAGAAGATGGCCATCGCGGTCGCGGTGACGATCGCGGCGATCGCCGGCACAGGCGCCATGAAAAAAGTCACCGGCACCAGCAGCGCGGTCGCCATCGTCGCTGTCAGTCCGGGGACCGCGCCGACGAACAGGCCGAAAAGCGACGCGGCCAGCATCACGAAGATGTTGTACGGATCGAACACCATCGCGAACGCCTGTGCCCAGGCCGGACTCATCCCCTCCCCTTCGCGTGCTTGGCGTCGGCGACGTCTACCATGCGACGCCGGTCAACACGCCCCATGGCAGCGGAACCTTCAGCATCTTGTAGAAGCTGTAGTGGATGAGCAGGGTGACGATAATGGCGATCGGAAGGTTCCACCGCGGCGACACGCCGAACACCGCGAAGAGCGCCGCCAGGTAGATCACCGCGGTCGGGATGAAGCCGAGCTTATCGACCAGCAGGATGTAGAACACGTTGACTGCGAGCACCATGAAGAACGCCAGCACATGGCGCCGCGAAGCGACCCACGGAGCAAACGTCAGCCAACGCGCATGCTCGGACCCCTGCGCGCGCACAGCCAGGCCCTTGATGATCAGCATCGCTCCGCAGACCGCCAGGCCGACCGCGATGATTCCGGGGAAAAGCGCCGGGCCGATGTTCTGGCCCGGTATCGTCGGAAAGCTCTGTACGTGCACCAAAAGCGCAACCGACAACAGGATGAACAGCGCGCCCCAGACGGCGTCGTTGAGCTTCACGCTGCGCTAAAGCCGCGGTCCTCGCAGGAGTCCCTCACTTGACGATGCCGACCGCCTTCATCGTCGCGCCGAGATCGGTGTCGGACTTGGCCATGTACTTGGCGAAATCGTCCGGCCCCTCGTAAATGACGCCAAATCCGCGCTGCATCATGAAGTCGTTGTAGTCCTTGCTTGTGGCGATCTTCTTGATCGCCGCGGCGAGCTTGTCGCGCGCTTCGGGAGGGATGCCTTTCGGCGCGGCGATGCCGCGCCAGGCGGCCATCGTCCAGTCGCTGCCCGCGGCTTCCTTCAGCGTCGGCACGTTCGGGTACAAGGTCGAGCGCTTGTCGGACAGCACCGCCAGGCTCTTCACCTTGCCGGCGTCAATCAGCGAACGCGCCTCCGGCAGCGACACCGGTGCGATCTCGACGCCTCCGGCGACCATATCCTGCAGTCCGGGAGCGGCGCCGTTCGACGGCACCCACGGCACGCTCGCCGGATCGACTTTCAGGTCGCGCAGCATGCCGGCGATCGCCAGATGCCAGATGCCGCCCTGCCCAGTGCCCGACGCCTTGAACTTCCCCGGGTTGGCCTTGACCGCGGCGACCAGGTCGCCGACGGTCTTGTACGGCGCGTCGGCGCGCACTTCGATGCCCGCCGGGTCGGCGTTGACCAGGCCGATCGGCGTGTACGATGCGCCGTTGATTTCGGTCAGTCCCTGCCAGTGCATCATGCCGATTTCGACGGTGATCATGCCGATCGTGTAGCCGTCCGGCGCGGCCGAGGCGATGGCGGCGTGTCCGACGACGCCGCTGCCACCGGTGCGGTTGACCACGGTCACCGGCTGGCCGAGCTCTTTTTCGAGCAGGCTCGCGATGATGCGCGCGGTGGCGTCGGTGCCGCCGCCTGCGGCCCAGGGAACGATCAATGTGACCGGACGCTCCGGATACGCGGCGAATCCCGGCGTTGCAAAAACGCTGAATGCGAAGACCGCAGCGACAAGGCCGCGTACGAATACGTTCATCATGGCTCCTCCGGGAGTATTTCCGCCGCGCATCTTCGTTCGATCTGACGTCGCTTGCGGACGCGGCTCGACCTACGGTAGCAAGAGCCCTGGAACCGGTCAAGTGGTCAGGCCAATGAGATTGCAGATCAGACGCGCGCCAGGACGAAGCCGCGCAGTGCGTCGAGCAGACGATCGAGATTCCGCCGCAGCGTCGCGAATCCGTCGAGCTTGGCCAGCGTCGCCTCGTTCATGTAAAGCCGGCGATTGATCTCGATCTGCAGGCTGTGCCGGCGCTCGTGCGGGCGGCCGAATTTGCGCACCAGCTCGACGCCCTTGTACGGATCGTTGATCGCGACCTCGTAACCCATCGCCCCCAAGGTTGCGGCGACGAATGCGGTGAATTCCGGCGCGCAGGTCGTGGCATCGCGATCGCCGAGGACGAAATCGGCGCGCGCTCGTCCAGGATCGTCGGCATTGATGTCCCCCTCCGCCGGCATCGAGTGACAGTTCAGATGCCACACCACCCCGAACGCGCGATGCCTCTCGTCGAGCGCCGCGGCGACGGCGGCATGATACGGATCGTAATAGCGCTCGATGCGCTGCCGCACCTCGGCCGAGCCGAGCCGGCGCGCGTACATCGGCACGCCGCCGTGCGCGAGCCGCCAGACAAGTCCGATGCCTTGCTCGGTCTTGTGCGACGGTGTCACCGGCCCGGACCAGGCGTCGGCGAGGAGTTCGGTGTCGATATCGGCAACGTGCCGGTTCGGATCGATGTAGGCGCGCGGGAACAGCGCTTCGATCAGGGTCGCGCCGAACCGCGGCGCCGAGGCGAAGAGTTCCTCGACATAGGTGTCCTCGGCGCGCCGCACCAGCGCACGCGGCGCAGCGTGGTCGAAGTCCGCCGGATACGCGGTGCCGCTGTGCGGCGAGTCGAGCACCAGCGGGATCGATCGCGTCGCTTCGGCGTGACGTCGAACAGCGTCGATCAATGCCGCACCTCGTCGTTCAGATGACAAGCCGACCATCGGCCCGGGGCGATCTCGTCGAGCGGCGGCGCCAGGTCGCGGCATATCCGCATCGCATACGGGCAGCGCGGATGAAAATGACAGCCCGATGGCGGCGCCATCGGCGACGGAATCTCGCCGCGGATCGGCACAAAGGTTCGCTTTTTCGGCTCGAGACGGCCCATTTCCAGCAGAAGCGCCTGCGTGTACGGATGGTTCGGCGCGCTGAACAACTGTTGCGTCGGGCCCGATTCGACGATGCGTCCAAGATACATGATCAGGACGCGATCGCTGATGTGTCGCACGACGCCCAGATCGTGACTGATGAAAAGATACGTCAGGTTGAGCGCCGCCCGCAAATCCATGAACAGGTTCAGCACCTGTGCCTGGATCGACACGTCCAGCGCGGCGATCGACTCGTCGCAGACGATGAATTCCGGGTTGACCGCCAGCGCGCGCGCGATACCGATACGCGCGCGCTGACCGCCCGAGAACTGGTGCGGAAAGCGCCGCATCAAGGTCGGATCGAGGCCGACGCGATTGAGCTGCAGGCCGACGTATTCGACTTGCTGCTGCGGCGCGATCAGGCCGTGAACGACCGGCGCTTCGCCGACGATCTCGACGACGCGCAAGCGCGGGTTCAGCGACGCGTACGGATCCTGGAAGATCATCTGCGTCTTGAGTTGCTGCTGCCGCGCGTCCGCGGGAGACTGATCCGGCAGGCGCTCTCCACGCCATCGCCTCTCGCCCTTGGTCGGCGGCAACATGCCGACGGCGATTCTGCCGAGCGTCGACTTGCCGCAACCCGACTCGCCGACCAATCCGACGACCTCGCGTTCGGCGATGCCCAGGTCGACGCGATCGACCGCGTGCACGATTTCGTCATGCAGGCCCGCGCCCAGCAGATTGGCGATGCGCGCCGGCAGGTCCAGCGGCTTGACGAACCGCTTGGATACACGGCGAAGCTCCACCAAAGGCGGCGGCTGGGGCACCAGGTCGACTTCGACATCGGCATTCATGCGCGCGACGCCGCGACGGCGCGTTCCCACATCTCGTCGAAGGCATCCTCGACCGCGCGAGCGAAGCCGGCCGGGTCGAGCAGGGGCGAAGCGCGCAGCCGGTCACGGAGTCCCGCGCGCAGCGTCGCGAGCCGCACCCGATCGGTCGCCAGATCGACCGCGGCGCGCACGTACTCGTCGGGCGTGCGCGCGATCAGCTCGGTCAGGTCCGCGTTGCGCAGCAGGCTCGCACCGCTTCGCGAAAACGGCCGATCGCCGACCATGGTAACGACCGGCACGCCCATCCACAGCGCGTCGCAGGTCGTCGTACCACCGGCGCATGGCAGGCTGTCGAGCGCGACGTCGGCGCGCTGGTATCGGGCGAGATACGTCGCGATCGGAGCCTCGCCGACCTGCTCGATGCGCTCCCCCGCGATGCCCTCACCGGCGAAGAATGCCAGCACTCGCGCACGCTGGCCGTCATAAGGCGTTGCCAGCAGTATCAGGCGTGACGCCGGCACCGCCGCCAGGATGCGCGCCCAGAGAACGAACGCACTGCGCGAAGTCTTGAGCGGGTGGTTCATGCAGACAAACGTGATGCCGCCGGCCGTCGACGCCGGGAGCGGACCGACGTCGGGCGCCTCGACATAAGGGCGGTAGCACCATTGCGTCAGCGGCAGTCGCCAGAGCGCTTCGGCGCCGGAGACCTCTGGCTGCACCGGCGGATCGGTGTAGCGGTCGGTCAGGCGGTAGTCGATCGTCGGCACGCCTGTGCTGCCAAGATAGCCGAGCCAAGTGGCCTGGACCGGCGCCGGCTTGCGAAAGAACAGCGGCAAGCGGTTATGTGCCGTATGGCCGTTCAAGTCGACCAGGATGTCGATCGCGTCATCGCGAATGCGCCGGGCTGCCTCGGCGTCAGGCATCGAAGCGATCGGGACAAAATGGTCGGCCAACGCGGCGAAGCGGGCAGTGACTTCGTCGCCGCCGGCATAATTCTGATAGCAGAAAATCTCGAAGCGGTCGCGGTCGTGTGCGGCCAGCAGCGACTCGGCAAACACCGCGACCGCATGCCGCCGCCAATCAGACGAAACGTAACCTATCCGCAGGCGCCGGCCGGCGCGCGGCGCCGGGACGACGGCGGGCAACGGCGCGATCCGCGCCGCAAAGCGCTCGCCGAAAGCGCGATGTTCGGCAGCGATGCCACCGGCTGTCGCGCGATCCGAGACGCTGAGCGCGAACAACAGTGCGCTCCAGTTGGCCGGTCGATCGGGCGCGAGCGCGACGGCGCGCCGGAATGATGCGATCGCGGCATCGTTGTCGGCGACGCTGAACTGCAGCATGCCGAGATTGCCATGCGCCTGCGACAGGCGCGGGTCGAGCTCGATCGCCCGGTTGTAGGCGGTGATGGCGTCATCGAATTGCCGCTGTCGCGCGCGCAGGTTCCCCAGGCTGTTGTAGGCGATCGCCGAAGGCTCGGCGGCCAGCACCGCGTCGATCTCGGTCGCCGCGCTCGCGATGTCGCCTTCGGCCAGCAGCGCATTGCCGAGATCCAGCCGTGCGTCGACAAGCGTGGCGTCGATCGCGACCGCCTGTCGCAGATCGACCAGGGCCTCGGCGCCGCGTCCGACGGCCTGGAGCGCGAGCCCGCGCAGATGGTGTGCGCGCGCCCGTCGCGGATCGACGGCGATGGCGCGCGATGCATAATCGAGCGCCGCGGCGGCCTGCTCGCGGCGCAGAGCGAGAAGCGCAGCGAAAGTCAGCGCCGAGGTGTGATTCGGATCCAGTCGCAGCGCTTCGGCGAGAATGGCCATCGCCTCGTCGGCGCGGCCCGCAAGCTGCTCGCCAGCGGCACGCGAGATCAGCCGATCGACCGGACCCGGCGCTGGCTCGCCGGCGATCTCCGGCGTCATCGACCCGCCTCGTTTGCGGCTGCAGCGAATAGATCAGCCGGGGGCAGCGGGTGAAAGCAGCGCAGCGTGTGCTCGTCCGGACCGATCGGCGTCATCTCCGGCGTTTGCGCGCAGACCGCGGTCGCGTACGTGCAGCGTGCGCGAAACGCGCAGCCGGGGCCGATATCCAGCAGCGACGGCGTCATGCCCGGTATATTGCGCAGCCGCTTGTGCTCCTGGGCCTGGCCGGGCACCGAGTCGAGCAGGCCCTGCGTGTACGGGTGTCGCGGCGCGCCGAGCACGTCGGCAGTCGTGCCTTGTTCGACGATTCGGCCGGCGTACATCACGCAGACGCGGTCGGCAAGGCCGGCGATCACCGAAAGGTCGTGCGTGATCCAGATCAGCGCGGCGCCCGTTTCGCGCGTGAGTTTCTGCATCTCGAACAGGATTTGGCCCTGGATCGTCACGTCGAGCGCAGTCGTCGGCTCGTCGGCGATGATCACGTCGGGAACATTGAGCAGCGCGATCGCGATCGCCACCCGCTGGCGCATGCCGCCGGAGAATTGATGCGGATAGGCGGCGAGCCTCGCATCCGGCGACGCGATGCCGACCTGCACGAGGCAGGCTCGGGCGCGCGCCACGGCAACGTCGTACGGCACGCGCTCGTGGGCGAGGATCGCTTCGACCATCTGCGTTTCGATGGAGAGCACCGGATTCAGCGTCATCATCGGATCCTGGAAGATCATCGCGATCCGGTTGCCGCGCAACTGGCGCATCGCTTCGGACTCCAGCGCGGCGAGGTTGTCGTCGCGATAGATGATCCGGCCGGCGACGACGCGCCCTGGCGGGTCGACCAGGCCCATGATCGAGTATCCGGTCACCGACTTGCCCGAGCCCGATTCGCCGACCAGGCCAAGCACTTGGCCGCGCGCGACGCTGAAGCTCACGTCGTCGACCGCCTTGACGACGCCCGCCTTGGTGATGAAATGCGTGCGCAAGCCTTCGACGCTCAATACCGCGTCGGTCATCGCTGCAGCCTCGGATTGACGACGTCGCGCAACTGATCGGCGACCAGGTTGATGCTGAAGATCGTCAGTAGCAGCGCAATCCCGGGGAAGAAGCTGATCCAGTACTTGCCGGAGAGCAGGTACTGGTAGCCGTTGGCGATCAGGAGTCCCAGCGAGGGCTCAGTGATCGGCAGGCCGAGGCCGAGGAAGGACAGCGTCGCCTCGAGCGCAATCGCCGCCGCGACCTGCACCGTCGCGACGACGATCAGCGGCGGCAGGCAGTTCGGCAGGATGTGGCGGAAGATGATGCGCGCGGGAGTCAGTGCCAAGCAGCGCGCCGCCTCGACATACTCCCTGCGCTTCTCGACCAGCGCGGCGCTGCGCACCGTCCGCGCGTAGTACGCCCATTGCACCGCCACCAGGGCGGCGATGATCTTCAGCATCCCCTGGCCGAGCACGGCCAGCAGGATCAGCGCGATCAAGATGGCCGGAAACGAAAGCTGGATGTCGGCAACGCGCATGATCAGCGTCTCGATCTTGCCGCCGAAGTAGGCCGCGGTAAGGCCGAGCGTGAGCCCGAGCGCGAGTGCCAGCACCGTGCTGGCTACGCCGACGGAGAGGCTGATGCGCAGCCCATAGAAGATCGCCGAGAGCATGTCGCGGCCCTGGTCGTCGGTCCCGAGCCAGAAAGTTGCGCCATCGGCCGATACCGACCCAGGCGGCAAACGGCCGTCGACGACGTCGAGCTGCGCCAGATCGTACGGGTTCTGCGGCGAGATCAGCGGCGCCGCGATCGCCATCAACACGATCAGACCGAGCAGCGCCAGCCCGAACACGGCGATCCGGCTGTCGGTGAAATCCGACGCGATGCGTCGGAACGGCGTCTCTGCGGCTGCGCTGGTCAATGCTATCCCTTGCTTTCGGCCAGGCGCACGCGGGGATCGAGCGTCGAGTAGAGCAGGTCGACCAGCAGATTGATCACGATGAACATGAACACGGTGATCAGCAGATAGGCGACGATCACCGGACGGTCGAGCAGATTGATCGAATCGATCAGCAGCTTGCCCATCCCGGGCCAGGCGAACACGCTTTCGGTGACGATGGCGAACGCGATCACCGAGCCGAACTCCAGTCCGATGATGGTCACGATGGGAATCAGGATATTGCGCAGCACGTGGACGCCGATCACGCGCGCGTTGGACAGGCCCTTGGCGCGTGCGAACTTGACGTAGTCCTGCAGCAGCGCTTCGCGGGTGCCTGAGCGCGTCAGACGGATCAGCAGTGCCAGCTTGAACAAGGCGAGGTTGATCGCCGGCAGGATCAAGTGGCGCCAGCCCTCGAGCGACAGAAAGCTGACCGGGACCCCGAAAAAATCCTTCGTCGGTCCGCGCCCGTTCGAAGGCAGCCAGCCGAGCATCACCGAGAAGACCATGATCAGCATCAGCCCGACCCAGAACGTCGGCAGTGAAAAACCGAGAATCGAGCCCGCCATGATCGAGCGACCGGCGATGCTGTGCGGCTTCAGCCCGGCCCACAGGCCGAGTGGAATGCCCAGGACGATCGCGATCAGCATCGCGATCAGTGCGAGCTCCAGTGTCGCCGGCATGCGTTCCAGTATCAGCCCGAGCGCGGGCGTGCTGTGTACGAACGATCGTCCGAGATCGCCGTGCAGCGCGCCGGCGAGGAATTTGGCGTATTGCGTCCACAGCGGTTGGTCGAGTCCCAGTGCCGCGATCGCGTGTTCGCGCTCGATCTGGTCCGCGAGCGGATTGATCAGGATATCGATCGGGTTGCCGATCGCGTAGACGCCGACGAAGACGAGTATCGACATCACGAACATCACCAGCAAGGCCTGCAGGCTGCGGCGTATAACGTAGACGAGCATGGGCGGATCGGCGGCTGACGTCGGGAATGTGTAGATTACATGAAGGGCGATGCGCTCGCGGGCTTGGCTGTTACTTCCTACAGTTGACGGCGCGCGCCATCCAACTAGAGTCGAAGCACGCTGCAGAAGGTTCCGCAGCTGATCTTCACGTCCTGGGGAGCGCGATGAAGATACTCGTGATCGACGATCATCCGCTGATACAGGAAGCGCTGAGGCACGTGCTGACCGAGCTCGACGCTGCGCTCGATCTCGTCCAGGCGGAAGATGCATCCGACGCGCATGCCGCGCTGGCCGCCGCGCCGGATACCGAGTTGATCGTCCTCGACCTGACGCTGCCGCGCAGCGATGGCTTCGAGCTCTTGTCCGAATTGCGCCGCGACTGGCCGGGAATCCCGTTGCTGGTGCTGTCGGCGACCCACGACCGCGCGACGGTCGAGCGCGCCCTCGATCTGGGGGCGATGGGCTTCATTCCGAAGACCGCCAATACGCGCGTGCTGATCGACGCGCTGCGACTGGTGCTTTCCGGCGGCGTATTCGTGCCGTCCGACTGTCCGGGAACGGGGAGCGCGAGACCGCGAGCGGTGGCGAGAGCCGAAGACCTGGGACTGACGCTGCGTCAGTCCGACGTTTTGCGTCTGCTGGTACAGGGCAAGCCGAACAAGCTGATCTGCCGCGACCTTTCCCTGTCGGAAGGCACGGTGAAAGTGCATGTCAGCGCAATCCTGCGCGCGTTCAACGTGCACAACCGCACCCAAGTCGTGATCGAGCTGGCGCGCCGCGGCGTCCGGCTCGATATGCACGCCGGCACGCCCGCGCTGACGCGGCGTCGCGGCTCGTACATTGCCTGCGCTTGCGCCCCCGCTGCTGCGGCGCGCTCGTGCCGACCAGGTCGCGGCGCTGTTCGCGCAGTGGCCGCGCACGACCGCGTCGATGGCGCTGGGCGGCGCCATTCTGATCACCGTCATGTGGGGCACGGTCCCGGCGTCGGCGTTCGCCGTCTGGTTCGCCGCGATTCTGCTCAACCAGGCGTGGCGCTTCCAGCTGGTACGCCGTTATCGCGCCGCGGCGCCTGCCGAGTCCTCGTCCGGCCGCTGGGGCCGCGCGTCGGCGCTGGGCTCCGCCCTCGCAGGCGCGCTGTGGGGATGCGCCGGGGTCATGCTGTTCGTGCCCGGCGATCCCGGCCATCAGGCGCTGGTGATCGTTTGCCTGTTCGGCGTAATTCTCGGCGGGATCAATCTCACCTCGGTCTACAAGCCGGCGTTCTATGGCTTCGTCCTTCCGGCGCTGCTGCCGTTGATCGTGCGCGTCGCGGCGGAGGGCGATCGACTGCATTTCTATATCGCCGCGGTCATGCTGGTCGTGCTCGCCTTCATTCTGGCTTCCGGGCACAACCTCAACAACCTGATGACGCAGTCGCTGACGATACGCTACGAGAACGTGGACCTGATCGGCGAGCTCACGCGCGAGACCGCTGCGGCCGACCGCGCCCGCGCCACCGCCGAAGCCGCCAATCGCGACAAGACCCAGTTCCTAGCCGCCGCCAGCCACGACCTGCGGCAGCCGTTGCACGCGATGGGCCTGTTCGGAGCCGCGCTGGCGGCGCGAGTCCAGGATACCGCGACCCGAGAAATCGTCGATTGCATCAATGCGTCGGTCGAAGCGCTCGAGCGGCAGTTCACGGCGTTGATGGACATATCCAAGCTGGATGCCGGCGCGGTGGTTCCCTCGCGCGCCAGGTTTCCCCTGGCGCCTCTGTTCGCGCGACTCGAGCGCGAATTCGCTCCACTGGCCGCGGCGCGCGGCTTGCGCCTCGGGATCGTTCCCACCGGCGCATGGGTCGACAGCGATCCCGTGTTGCTCGAGCGTGTGCTTGCCAACTTCGTTTCGAACGCGGTGCGACATACCGCACGCGGCGGCGCAGTCCTCGGCGTGCGTCGACGCGGGGCCCAGGTTGCCATCGAGGTGCGCGATACCGGCGCCGGAATCCCCGCTGCCGAGCGCGAACGGATATTCGAGGCTTTTTATCAGATTCGACCGGCGACCCATGATGCGAGTCAGGGGATGGGCCTCGGGCTCGCGATCATCCGCCGGCTCGCGGCTTTGCTCGGCCATCCGATCGAGGTCGATTCGACGCCAGCGCGCGGATCGCGCTTTGCGATCGTAGTGCCGCGTGCAGCGGCGCGAGCCGCGTGCTCGCCGGAGCGACATCAGAATGCCCAGACAGGCTCGTTGGCCGGCGCGTTGATCGCCGTCGTCGACGACGAAAGCGCTATCGTCGATGCGATGCGCTTCTGGTTCGCGCAATGGGGCGCACAAGTCTGCGGCGCCGGGTCCGGCGGCGCCGTGCTTGCGGCGTTGGGTGAGCTCGGCCGCTATCCGGACCTGATCGTGGCCGACTACCGGCTCGCCGGCGGTGCGCTGGGGACCGACGCCGTGGCCCGCCTGCGCGCCGAATTGGGCCAGCAGATACCTGCGGTGCTGATCAGCGGAGATGCCTCGGCGGAGGCGTTTGCCGCGATGCGCTCCACCGCACCCGACGTGCTGCTGAAGCCGGTCTTGCCGGACGAGCTGCACTTGCTCGCCGAGCGCTTGCTTGCGGACTTCGCCGGGCCGGGCCGCGACGGCGCGGCCGCGAATTTCTGCGCCGCGTAGCGGGCACCGGCGCAAAAAAAGAGCGCCCCGCAAAGGAGGCGCACGAGGACAGACCGAGTTCGTAGATCCTGTTCGGATCCTGGGGGAGGAGTGGACCCGGCCTGCGAAAGGTCGCGGCGGCGCCTAGGCAGCGCCGCTGCGGTATGACGATAGCATTATCGTCCGCCGACGACCGAAGGCAATGCCGTCCGTCGCCGCAGGACGCCGCATATCGGCGCCGTGCGGGACCGCGTTATTGCTGTCCGTGCGACGCCCGCATTTGCGCGCGGAACTCTTGAGCCTGCGCGATGCGCGCGTTGATCGCATCGCGAACGACCAGCTTCTGATCGGGCGACAGGGTGTCGTACAACGCTAGCCAGGCCGCGCGCGCCTGCTTGTGCACGCCGCTGTTCTGCTGATGGACCTGATCGGACAATGCCGCCAGCGATGCCAGGTCGGGCGCGCTCTTGGCGAGCTCGGTCTGGGTAGCGGCCTTGATCTGGGCGAAACCGCTCTTCATCGCATCGTGCGCGGCCTTGCTCTGCGCCAGCGCGTTATTGAACTGCAATTGCTGCGAGGTATTGAGCTTCAGTTGCGCTTGCAGGCCGGCGATTACCGCCACCGGATCGGTGTCGTGGCCGTGCCTCGCGCCGTCGGCCCACGAATACGCAGCGACGCCGCAAAGCGCGACCGCTGCAAGCAAGGCAATCAGGATGCGTTTCATGATGCGGATCTCCTCGATAATGGGTTCTTCGCAGCCCCGCTCTTTCGGGTCGCGAACGATGCCGACTGTAGGCGCCGCCTGTAAGTCAAGCATTGCAGAAGCCGAGGGATTTGTAACCGTTCTTTCAGCGGGGGCGGCAAGGCCTGGAACCGGCATCGAGTGTAACCAATCGTTGCCCCTGTGGCCGGGCGTTACAATTCGTGACAAGTGAGAAGCGCCGCGCCGCGCGCGCCCGCGATAATCGAGCGATGAAACAGCTTACGCCAAAAATTCTGGTCGTCGACGACGATCCCCGGCTACGCGAGCTGCTGGTACGCTATCTGTCCGAACAGGGCTTCCAGGTGCAGGCGCTGCCCGACGCGCGCGAGCTCGACAAGAAGCTGCAGCGCGATCCTCCGCATTTGCTGGTGCTCGACCTGATGCTTCCCGGCGAGGACGGCCTTGCCGTCTGCCGAAGACTGCGCGGCTCCGGTGAAACCGTGCCTATCATCATGCTGACGGCCAAGGGCGAGGACATCGACCGCATCGTCGGCCTCGAAATGGGCGCCGACGATTACCTGCCCAAACCGTTCAATCCACGCGAACTGGTCGCGCGCATCCATGCGGTGTTGCGCCGCCAGATCGAGCGACTGGCGCCCGGTGCGCCGGTGGGCGAAGGCCGGATCGAATTCGGGCCCTATGTACTCGATTTGACCACGCGCACGCTGACCCGCAACGGCACGCCGTTGCCGATGACCACCGGCGAGTTCGGCTTGCTGAAGGTTTTCGTCACCCATGCCCGCCAGCCGCTGGCGCGCGAAAAGCTGATGCTGCTCGCCCGCGGGCGCGATCATGACGTCTTCGACCGGGCAATCGACGTCCAGGTCTCGCGGCTGCGCAAGCTGATCGAGCCCGACCCCACGGCGCCGCGCTACCTGCAGACGGTCTGGGGCTTCGGCTATGTCTTCGTGCCGGACGAGGTCGCCAGCAACAGCCCGGCCGACACCGGGGCCGGTCCGTGAAATTGTGGCCGCGTTCGCTGTTCGGACGCCTGGCCCTGCTGCTGCTGATGGTCGTCGCTGTGAGCCAGGGGACGGCGATACTGCTGTACCGGCAGGACCGCGCCGCGCTGGTCGCGCGACAGTTCAGCGACACAAAAGTCTTGCAACTGCAGGCGCTGCGCGCCGCGCTGGCGGCGACCGAGCTGCATGAGCGCAGCGAGACGCTGACCCGGCTCGGCAAAGAATACGGCGCGCGAATCGTCAGCGATGACGGTGGTGGATTCTTCGGTGTGACGCCCCAAAATCCGCTGCTGGTCGACTTGGGAGAGCGACTGCGGACCGACCTCGGCCCGGAGACCGAGCTCCGCCTGCAACCGCGCCAGCAGCTGCTGTGGATCAAGATGCAGGCTGGCGATCACGCTTACTGGGCGGGGTTCCACTGGCCGCGCCCGTCCGACGCGGCCCAGTCGCGCGCGCTCGAATGGAGCCTGATCGCGCTGGTCGTGCTGCTCGCCAGCGCCTATGCATTCGCCCGTTACCTGTCCCGGCCGTTGCGTCAGTTGAACGACGCCGTGGCCAACGTCGGTGCGGGGAAGGCACAGCCGCCGCTGCCGGAAAAGGGGCCGTCCGAAATCGTCAACCTCAATCACGGCTTCAACCAGATGCTGGCCAGTCTGCGGCAGGCCGAGCAGGACCGCGCGCTGCTTCTGGCCGGCGTCTCGCACGATTTGCGCACGCCTTTGGCCCGGCTGCGCTTGGGGCTGGAAGTCGGAACGCACGACGAGCAGATGCGCGAGGGCATGGCAGCCGACATCGAGGAAATGGACAAGATCATCGGCCAGTTTCTCGACTTCGGCCGCGACGATCGCGATGTCGCGCTCGAGATGCGGCCGCTGGACGAAATCGTCGCGCCGCTGCTCGAGCGTTACCGCCGCGCCGGCAACGAGGTTCACTACAGCGGCGGTGACCTTCCGGCCCTGCCGATGCGAGCCACCGCGATGTCGCGGCTCTTGTCCAATTTGATCGACAACGCGCTGCGCTACGGCGGCACGCCGGTCGACGTTTCCGCCCGCAGCGAGGGCGCATCGGTGGTGATCGAAGTAGGCGATCGCGGCCCCGGCATCCCGCCGGAGCAGGTCGATCGCCTCAAGCGTCCGTTCACCCGCGGCGATCCGGCGCGAAGCGGCGCCAGCGGGGCTGGGCTGGGGCTCGCGATCGTCGAGCGCATTGCTCGGCTGCACGGCGCTCGCTTCGATGTGCTCGCGCGCGAAGGCGGCGGCACGCTGGCGCGCGTCACGATGCCGGCCGGCGCGGGATCCTAACTCTTCGCAAACAGGACGAGCGAGACCATTGCGGCAATGCCTTCGCCGCGTCCGGTGAAACCGAGACCTTCGCTCGTCTTGGCCTTGATGTTGATCGAGCCGGCTGCGCAACCGAGATCGGCCGCGATGTTCGCGGCCATCGCCGCGAGATACGGCGCGATCTTGGGCGCCTGAGCCACGATCGTCGCGTCGATGTTGCCGAGCTCGAACGAGCGGTCAGAAGCAAGCTGCCAGACGCGGCGCAGCAGCACGCGACTGTCGGCATCCTTGTACGCCGCGTCGGTGTCGGGGAAGTGCATTCCGATATCGCCCAGTCCGCACGCACCGAGCATCGCGTCGCAGACCGCGTGCAGCAGTACGTCGGCATCGGAATGGCCGGCCAGCCCGCGGTCGAACGGTATGGTGACGCCACCGAGCACCAGGCGGCGGCCCGGCACGAGCGCGTGGACGTCAAAGCCCGTTCCGACGCGCACCGTGGCGATGATCAGGGCGTCCTTGTGCGGCCGGCCAGTATCGCCTCGGCCAGCGCAATATCTTCGGGATAGGTGACTTTGACGTTGGCGGGGCTGCCTTGTACCAGGCGCGGCTTGACGCCCAGCGCCTCGACGGCCTGCGCCTCGTCGAGCAGTTGCGCGACGTCGGCCCGCCGCAGCGCGTGGTTGAGGATCGCGTAGCGGAACATCTGCGGCGTCTGCGCGCACCACAGCCCGTTCCGGGGCTCGGTCGAGGCGGCGCGAACCCCGGCGCCGACCTCTGCACGCTTGAGCGTATCGCACAGCGGCACGGCGAGAAGCCCGCCGACCGGCTCTTCCTCGAGCTCGTGCAGCAGCCGGTTCAGGGTCGTCACATCGATGCAGGGGCGCACCGCGTCGTGCACCAGCACCCAATCTTCGGCCCCGGCCCGCTTGCCGACAGCGGCCAGGCCGTTCCTGACCGATTCGCCGCGCGTGGCGCCCCCTTCGTACACCGGGACGACGCCGGCTACCGTTCCGATCCGCTCCGCATAGTGCTTGTCGCCGGGGGCCAGCACGACAAAGATCGCCTCGAGCACGATCGAGCGGTTCAGCGCCGCGATCGTATGTGCGAGCAGCGGCACGCCGCCGATCGGCGCGTACTGCTTCGGGAGCCCGCCGCCGAAGCGGACGCTGCTGCCGGCGGCGGCGATCAGCCCATAGCGGCGCGGGGTCGTGGTCATCCGCGGTCACCGTGCGTTTCGCCACGGAAGCCGCCGTCTCCGGGGACTGACGAAGCGCGAATCGCTGGTTTCATCGGGGCTGGGGGAACGATGGGCATGCGGCGGCGATTGTACGCCCGGTCCCGGTCAGGCTGGGGCCAGCAGCGGCGCCAGCGCCGCCCGTATCGCGTCGGGCACGGGCGTCGGGCGACGGCTGGCGCGATCGACCCATACATGAACGAAGTGCCCGGTCGCCGCCGCGTCTTCGTCGCCCGCGGCGAACAGCCCGACCTCGTAGCGGACCGATGTCCTGCCCAGACTGGCGACGCGCAATCCGGCGTCGACGACCGCCGGGAAGGACAGCGGCCGATGGAACCGGCAAAACGTCTCGACCACCAGTCCGATCGCCGGGCCATCGCGGATGTCGAGGCCGCCGGCACGAATCAGATGCTCGTTCACCACGGTATCGAAGTAAGAGTAGTAGACGACGTTGTTGACGTGCCCGTAGGTGTCGTGGTCGAGCCAGCGTGTCGGGATCGCCAGGAAATGGCGGTAGTCGCCGCGTCGCCCCGGCGCCGCGTCGCTCATGATCGCGGCCGCTCGCGCAGTCGCGATTCGAAAATCTCCACCCAATGGAGCACCGGTCGAGTCGCGGTACTGGCCAGATGAACCAGGCAACCGATGTTGGCGGTCGCGATGACGTCCGGCGCACCCGCTTCCAGCGCGGCCAGCTTGTTGGCCTTGAGCTTGCCCGCCAGCTCGGGCTGCAAGATCGAGTAGGTGCCCGCCGAGCCGCAGCAAAGATGCGGATCGGCGACCGGCGTCAATTCGAGCCCGATCGCTTCCAGTATCTCCTCGACATCGCCGACCAGGCGCTGGCCGTGCTGCAACGAGCACGGCGAATGGAACGCCACGCGCTGGGGCCCGTGATCCATCGCCACCTGCGGGGCGAAGCGTTTCCATTCGGCGGCGACGACTTCGACCGAATCGCGCGCCAGCGCTGCGACGCGCCGCGCTTTGTCGGCATATGCCGGATCGTCGCGCAGCAGATGCCCATACGCCTTGACGACGACTCCGCACCCGCTTGCGCTGACGACGATCGCCTCGACGCCCTGCTCCACAAGAGGCCACCAGGCGTCGATGTTGGCGCGCGCAAAATCGAGCGCTTCGTCGTGCGCACCCAGATGATCGCTCACTGCGCCGCAGCAGCCCGAACCCGAAGCCCGGACCAGCGTAATGTCGACCCGGTCGAGCGCGCGAGCGAGCGCGGCATCGATGCTCGGGGCCAGCGCGGGCTGCACGCAGCCCGCAAGCAACAACATGCGCCGGGCGTGGCGCGGTTCCGGCCATCGTTTGGCGCGGCGCGACGCGGGAACCCTGGCGGCGAGCGCGCGCGGCAGCAAAGGCCGCGCGATGCGACCCGCGGCGAGTGCCAAACCGAACCAGGGGCCATGGGTCAGGCCCTTGCGCAGCAGCCAGCGGCGCATGCGCTCGCCGGCCGGACGCTCGATTTTTTGCTCGGCGACGCGGTGTCCGATATCGAGCAGCCGGCCGAAGCTTACGCCCGACGGGCAGGTCGTTTCGCAACTGCGGCAGCTCAGACAACGGTCCAGGTGAAGCGTGGTAGTGGCGGTGACCGCATCCCCTTCGAGCATCTGCTTGATCAGGTAGATGCGTCCGCGTGGGCCGTCGAGCTCGTCGCCCAATAGCTGGTAGGTCGGGCAGGTCGCCGTGCAGAAGCCGCAATGCACGCAGGCGCGCAAGATCGATTCCGCGTCGCGTCCGTCGGGGGTGTCGCGAATGAAGTCGGCCAGATGGGTTTCCATCCAGGTCCTTTCAGAGTTCCGCGTACATCCGACCCGGATTGAAAATGCCGGCCGGATCCAGCGCCGCTTTCAGACGCTGATGCAAGGCGAGCAGCGCAGGCGGCAACGGTTGAAACACGCCGGCCGACTTGTCGGAGGCGCGAAACAAGGTCGCATGGCCGCCGTGCGCCGCGGCCCACGCACGGGCCTGCTCGGTATCGCCCTCCTCCTGCGCGACAAGCCAGCGCAGTGCGCCGCCCCATTCGATCATCGTCGCGCCGCCGAACGCCGTGTGCGGTGCGGTCGCGCGCACCGACAGACGCCACAGCGCGGGCCCGCTCGACGCCGTCGCGTCGCCATTATTCTGTGCGCGAAAGGGCGCGAAGAAATCATGCGTCTGGTCGCGCACCGCGGCCCAGTAGCTCACGGCGTCGTCGAGCGGCTCGCCGCCCAATCGCCGCGCCGCGGCCGCCACTGCGCTGTCAGCGCCGGACAGGCGCACGCTGAGCCTTCCCTGGTGCCAGCAGCTCGCCGACAAGGGCAGCGGCGCCGCGCTCCAGACGTTGAGCCTGCGCAGCGCTTCATCGGCGGACAGCTCGAAGATCCGCGTCGTCTCCGCGCGCGGCAGGGGGAGGCACTTGAGCGACACCTCGAGGATGACGCCCAGCGTCCCCAGCGATCCGGCAATCAGCCGCGAGACATCGAAGCCGGCGACGTTTTTCATCACCCTCCCGCCGAAAGCGAGCTCTTCGCCGCGTCCGTCGAGCAGCCGTATGCCCAGCACCAGATCGCGCACGGCGCCCGCGTAGGGTCGGCGCGGTCCGGACAGGCCCGCGGCGATCGAGCCGCCGATAGTCGCCTTCGGTCCGAAATGCGGCGGCTCGAACGCGAGCATCTGGCCCGATTGCGCCATCGCCTGCTCGATGTCGAACAGCCGGGTGCCGCATCGCGCGGTGATCACCAGCTCTGTTGGATCATAGTCGACGATGCCGGCGTGCCCCGAGACGTCGAAGACCTCGCCGGTCAGACGCTGTCCGTAGAAGTCCATACTGCCGCCGCCGACGATGCGCAGCGGCGTCGTCGCCGCTGTTGCCGCGCACACGCGATCGCGCCACGCGGCGACAAGATCGCTCATCGGCCGCCCGGCCGAGTCATTGCTGCTGCGCCTGCGCCATCGTGCTGTCGAGCATCGGAATATGCTCGGTCTCGCGCGAAGCGCCTTCGGCCCATTCGCGCATCGCCGGCAAGTCGAGCAGCGCCCGATGGTACGCGGCCGCTGCACCGTCCAGCACAACGCCGTAACTGTCGAACCGATATGCAACCGGGCAGTAGAACGCGTCGACAATGCCGAAGGCGCCACACAGGAAATCTCCGCTCCGGCCGAAGCGCTCGCGCCCCTCGCGCCACAGCGCGGCAATCCGCGCGATGTCGCTGGCGACTGCCGGCGAGGGTTTTCGCGTTTGTCGGATGCGCAGATTCATCCCGAATTCATTGCGCAGCTCGCTGTAGCCGGAGTGCATCTCGGCGGTCGCCGAGCGCGCCCAGGCGCGTGTAACGCCGTCAGCGGGCCACATGCCGGGATGCCGCTCGGCCAGGTACTCGGCGATCGAAAGCGAGTCCCAGACGATCGTGCTGCCATCGCGCAAACACGGCACCTTGCCCGAAGGCGAATGGACGCGGATCCGCTCCGGCGAATCCGGCTCGTAGAGCGTGATTCGCTGCTCCTCGAACGGAATGCCGAAGGCTTTCAGCAAAACCCAGGCGCGCAGCGACCAGGACGAGTAATTCTTGTTGCCGAAGTAGAGCGTATACATGGAGTTCTCGCCGAGGGTTTGCCGTCAGCGCTCGCCAGTCGTCCGAAGCACCGTCAAAACGGGACCGTCTTGCCCGGGTTCATGATTCCTTGCGGATCGAGCGCCCGCTTGATCGAGCGCATCAGATCGACCGCTTCGCCATGCTCCTGCGCCAGCAGGTCGAGCTTGTGCCAGCCGATGCCGTGCTCCCCGGTACAGGTGCCGCCCATGGCGATCGCGCGCATGCTGACCGCTCGCGCCAGCGCGTCGGCGCGCTCGCGCTGGCCGGCATCGCCCGGTTGGTAGAGCACGACCAGATGAAAATTGCCGTCGCCGACGTGGCCGACGATGGTGACAGTCAGGCCGCTTTTTTCGATGTCGGCCTTGGTCGCCAATATGCATTCGGCCAAGCGGGAAATGGGCACGCACGCGTCGGTGGCGATGGCGGTCAGTCCGGGCTTGAGCGCAAGCGTCGCGTAGTACGCGGCGTGTCTCGCCTTCCACAGTCGCGTGCGGTCCTCGGGCAGCGTCGCCCATTGGAATTCGCTGCCGCCGAATTCGTCGCTGATCGCCCGCATGGTTGCCGATTGCTCGCGCACACCCGCTTCGCTGCCGTGGAACTCGAAGAAGAGTGTCGGCAGCGCCTGGTAGCCTTCGAGCTTCGAATAGCGTATGCACGCGTCCATCTGGACGTCGTCGAGCAATTCGATCCGCGCTACCGGGATGCCGGTCTGCATTGCTGCGATGACCGTGTTGACCGCGCCGGCCAGGTCCGGGTACTGGCAGACTGCCGCCGCTATCGCCTCGGGGACGCCGTAAAGGCGCAGCTGGATCTCGGTGATCACCCCGAGCGTGCCTTCGGCGCCCACAAAAAGGCGCGTCAGATCGTACCCGGCGCTCGATTTGCGCGCCCGGCCGCCGGTAGTGAGCACGCGGCCGTCCGACGTCACGATCGTCAGTCCCATGACGTTTTCGCGCATCGTTCCGTAACGAACGGCGTTGGTGCCGGAAGCGCGAGTCGACGCCATGCCGCCGATCGTGGCGTTGGCGCCGGGATCGATCGGAAAGAAAAGGCCGGTGCCCTTGAGCTCGGCGTTGAGTTGCTCGCGCGTCACGCCGGCCTGGACGCGGCAATCGAGATCGTCGGCGTTGACCTCCAGCACACGATTCATCTGCGAGAGATCGATGCAGACGCCGCCGTACAGCGCGGCAACGTGGCCTTCGAGCGACGTGCCCACACCGAATGCGATCACCGGAACACGCGACAAGTGACACAGGCGAACGATCGCCGCCACCTCGTCGTTCGTGCGCGGGAATACGACCACGTCGGGCAGCGCGGCGTCAGCCAGCCCCTCGCCGTGGCTGTGGTGCTCGCGCACCGCCTGCGTGGTCACGGCGCGCTCGCCGTAGTCGCCGCGAATTTGCGCGACCAGACGCGCGACGACGTCGGGGTCGGGCCGTACGATGGTCTTCGCCTCCATGCTGGCAGTTCTCGCGTCTTTCAGCCTGGCGTCTGTCGACAGGCGCTAAAAACGGGGTAGATCCGGATGCGGCAACTGGCCGCCGTGGACGTGCATCCTGCCCATTTCGGCGCAGCGATGCAGCAGCGGCACTGCCTTGCCGGGATTGAGCAGGCCTTCGGCGTCGAACGCGCGCTTGATCGCATGAAACCGCTCGAGCTCGGGCGCGGCGAATTGCGTGCACATCTGATCGATCTTTTCGAGACCGACGCCGTGCTCTCCGGTGATCGTACCACCGACCTCGATGCAAAGCTCGAGAATCCTCGCGCCGAACGCCTCCGTCCTGGCGACCTCATCGGGAACGTTGGCGTCATAGAGGATCAGTGGATGCAGATTGCCGTCGCCGGCATGGAATACATTCATGCAGCGCAGGCCGAATTCCCGCGACAGCATTTCGATGCGCTTGAGCACCGGTGCCAGCGAACGGCGCGGTATCGTGCCGTCGATACAGTAGTAGTCCGGCGAGATGCGGCCCGCGGCCGGAAACGCCGCCTTGCGGCCCGACCAGAACTTCAGCCGCTGCGTTTCGCTTTGAGACACCACGATCGTCGTCGCTCCGCTCCCTTCGAGCAGCTGGCGCATCCGCGCGATCTCGTCGGCGACCTCATCGGTCGTGCCGTCGGACTCGCATAGCAGTATCGCCGCCGCATCGACCGGATAGCCGGCACGCACGAAAGGCTCGACCGCTGCGATCGTCAACTGGTCCATCATTTCGAGGCCGGCCGGAATGATGCCCGCTCCGATGATCGCCGCGACCGCGTCGCCCGCCTTTTCCAGATCGTCGAAGCTCGCCAGCACGCAGGTCGCCTGCTGCGGCGTCGGCGTCAGCTTGACGGTGACCTCGGTGATGACCGCCAGAAGTCCTTCGGAACCGGTGATCAGCGCGAGCAGGTCATAGCCGGCGGCATCGAGCGCCTCGCCGCCGAATTCGACCACGTCGCCGTCGATCAGCACCGCGCGCACTCTTCGGACATTGTGCACGGTGAGTCCGTACTTCAGGCAGTGCACCCCGCCGGAGTTCTCGGCGACGTTGCCGCCGATCGTGCATGCGATCTGCGACGACGGATCCGGCGCGTAGTACAGCCCATGGACCGCGGCCGCCTCCGAGATCGCCAGATTTCGCACGCCCGGCTGGACGACGGCGCTGCAGGACAACGGGTCGATCGACAGAATGCGCTTGAATTTCGCCAACGACAGGACGACGCCCTTGCGGTGGGGCGTCGCGCCGCCCGACAGTCCAGTGCCCGCGCCGCGAGCGACCACGGGCAGGCGCGCCGCATGGCAGAGTCGAAGGATGCTGATGACCTGTGCCTCGTTTTCCGGCAGCAGCACGGCCAGCGGCTGTTCGCGGAACAGCGTCAGCCCATCGCATTCATAGGCTCGCGTTCCCTCGGCCGTGGCGACGATAGCCGACGGCGGAAGGATGTCGCCAAGTGCGGAAAGCAGGGTTGGATCGAGCATCGCGGAACACGGCCTACCGGATTCGATTATTCCACAAACGAAGGGCTGGCACTATGCAGCTTGTACCGTGCAACTCCTCTCCGCCACGCTGCGCGAATGCCGGTCTCGTCTATAATCCCCTCCTGTTTGGAGAATCGCAGCGAGGCGCCCGCGGGAGCTCAAACGATGAATCCGGATGAAATCTACGCCAAGACCGAGGAAGGCGTGCGCGAGCTCAAGGAACGCACGCACAACTTGCCGATCGCGCTGCGTAGCCTTTTGATCATGATCGACGGCAATCGCACCGTCGCCGAAGTTCTCGAGCGCGCCCGCGCCGTGCGCGCCGACGCCGCGGCTCTGGCCACGCTGGAGCGCGTCGGCCTGATCGCCAAGCGATTCAGCGCGCCCTCGGCGGCCGCGGGCGAGACCGAGGCGGCACCGCGCAGCGAGGATGAAGTGCAGCGTTTCATGACCGCGCAACAGCGGATCAGCGACGCGATCAATAATCACCTGGGATTTCGCGGTTACCTGATGATGATGCGGCTGCAGCGCGCCGAAAACCTGCGCGATCTACGCGACTTCCTGCCCGATTTCGCGCAAGCCCTGACCAAGCGCATCGGGCCGGCCAACGCCGGGCAGATCGTCTCCGCGATCGAGCGACTGCTCACCACCGGCTGAGGGGTCGGCTCGCGCGCTTGCGCGCCGCTCGCTCGCGGCGTCCTGTTTCGCGCGGCCCAGTCGGACAAGCCATTGCGGCGGCGGCGGCCCGGGTTTAAGTTAGCGGCTGTCCGTCTGCACGGAGATCATGCCATGCGTTTCTCATGCCGTCGTGCCTGCGCTGCTGCGGCACTGGTCGTCGTCGCGCTGATCCCGGCGGCCGAAGTCCACGCCGCCAAAGCCACCGAATGCACGAAGATTGGAATCTGCTACTGCGTCAACGACGGGCTGAAGGCGACGATCGCAGCCAAGGTCGACGCCTTCCGT